>VAOX01017417.1_pt1 | contig 134040 bp, 131 predicted proteins | sample 3393891 | NCBI WGS metagenome assembly VAOX01 (sample SAMN08290429, study PRJNA428436) | hydrothermal vent metagenome | isolation source: Deep-sea hydrothermal vent chimney | place: Indian Ocean: Southwest Indian Ridge | depth 2822 m m
AGCACAGGAGGGGTCAGGTCTCTCATTGTAACATCACAAAAGCTGCTCCATACTTGATGCGATTCAGGAGGACAGTATACCTATTTCCTAAAAACTGGTTTGCGGTGTGGTCTTTTGGGAGCTCTCCGCCCAACAGGGCCACTCAAGCCGACCGCTTTACCCTTCGCTGCGCTTCGTGAAGGGAGCACCGAGGGTGTAGCGACGGACGGTGAAGGAGGAAACTACGCGGCAACGTGCGAACGTGCAAAGAGCGGCTAAAAGTCAATCGGCACAAAGGCCTTCCGGTCTTGCTCAAGACCATGGCAAGGAAAGTACGCGGTCATTACAACTACTTCCGAGCCGTGGGAAACAGTCGAGGCCTGTGGACGTTCTACAAGTAAGTGGTGAAGTTGTTGTACAAGTGGTTGAATCGACAGAGTTAAAGACGAAGTCTGACGTGGCCGAGGCTGAAACGGGTACTGGAGCGCTTTGCGTTTCAGACGCCACCCAGCAGTTACGCCGGACAGCGAACCGGGGGGGCTCTTGCGTGATAATTTGTCTTGCTACGCGAGTGAGTATGTTTGAAGGGCCTTGTGCGGGGGACGCCGGGTAACCGATGTCCCTACTGCGACGGGCCTCTATGACTGAGAGAGGAAATTTGAACCGCAGGAGTTCTCCGAGTGTGATTTACGCATGATATGCGATAACACCTGCAAGCCAAACTTGGCCAGTGGTTGCCTGGTCAAGGACCGGTATCAATCTCAAATCTATTGTGTGGTGATAGTGGGACGGATGGCTGTATAGTACCTGTGTGCCCACCCTGGATTCTGGAGAAAAGGGCGTTTATTCTTCGCATCGTCTATACTGAAAAATGAAGGTAAAATGTAAGGCGTAAAAGCCATTATGTTGATGGGCGACGGTTATCAAACCGACGACGCTGCGGGGTAAACCGGGCAGTATCCAGGTGAAAATGCAGGTGTTATCGGGCCAATGAGTTTCAGCTTGGCAGCGGTAATCACTACAGCCCCGCGACCAAGAACTGTACGGTGATAAGCCGGATAATCGGCTTAGATAAACAGGGCACTACCACATGTAAATAGTGCTTGATGCAATGTCGGGAGCGAAGCCAATGAATCACGCACGATCGACGATAAAGCAGATGAGTATCCTGGTGATTCTGTCGCTGGTGGGTATCTGGTGGCCCGCGGCCGACGCCGCGCCCGATACCAAACCAGAAAGACACGCATTTGGTACAAATCCAGACCGCTATTATCTCCCGAAAAAAGCGATAGACACCACGGAAATACCCAATATCGTGCTCAAGGAATCGGACCGAGATGATCAGCCATTACCGTATTTCCAACTCAAAAAAGATGTTTATATGTTCTTTGGTAACATTGCCGAGGTTGATGAATTCAATCGTGGCTGGAATGGTAATGCCGGATTTATCGTGACCTCAGAGGGGGTTGTGGTGATTGATTCACTGGGCACCCCGAGACTGGGGCGGCGCATGATCGCCACCATTAAAGGTGTGACGCAGAAACCCATTAAGTATCTCATTATCACTCACAACCATCCCGATCATTCCTACGGTGCCGTCGCCTTTCGTAAGTTGGGTGGTGTCACCATCATCGCCCATCAGGGTACGCGGGATTATATCAACTCGGATCAGATGGACGGGTCGGTAGCATTTCGGCGTTCGTTTATCAACGCTGACATGCAAGGGTTTGAAGGCATACCGCCTGATATCACTATCAGTGGCAAACGGTTTTCAACCTATGATCTGAAGATCGGTAGCCAGACTTTCCATATTTATAATGTTGGTCAACATCATTCTGCGGGTGATCTGGTCGTACATGATGAAAAAAATAATGTAGTGTGGATATCTGATCTGGCCTTTAATCAGCGCACTACCTTTATGGGAGATGGTAATTCCAAACAAGCCATTGAGGTACAAGACTGGCTGCTCACGCGGTTCGCTGATGCCAGCCTGATGGTGCCCGGACATGGCAGCGCGCAGAGTAAACCTTTTCCCATGGTGCGCAAGACTCAATCCTATATGAAACGTTTGCGCAAAAAGATGTTAGAGGCCATTACCAACAATGTTGATCTGTTTGATGCGGTGAAAAATGCCGATTTCAGCGACTGGAGAAATACCCGGCTGTATGAGCTGAATCAGCGGACCAATGCTAATTTCGTCTATCGTGAGCTGGAGCTGGACAATTTCTAATTAGTGGTTGCGCAAGCAAGCTGATGAACGTTCAATCGTTCAATCGCTCAATCAGTTGTGTGGCGGCGCGCTCAGATACCACCAGGATCAGTTTCATCGATGCCCGTGTCATGCCGACGAAGAGCTTGCGCACGGTACGGTCGTCGAGTTCTCCGAAATCCACCTCTGTGAAGATGACGCACGGGGCGGATTGCCCCTTGAAGCGGTAGACCGAGTCGATGAGTACGTCCCCTTCTTCGAACAGGGGGTTGCTGAGCAGATCATAGTTACCGGTGAAGCGGCGCAGAGTGAAAGTGCCCAGCTGTGTGAGTGGCGTGAATCGGGAATGTTCACGGCCATGGTAGGTGATGATGGCGATGGCCTCGCGAGTGAAGTGTGCGCTGAGCGCCCGGGTCATGGCCGTCTTGGTCTTGTTGAACAAGTCGCGGGTATCTGAGTAGCTCAGGATGTCCATGTTCGAGTGCGCGATGGGACTGCCGCTTCGGTAGTCCTTCGTTTCGCCGAGTAACCGGTTGAGTGATGCGAGGACATCGCGCGGGGTACGGTAATTGGTGTCGGCGTGTAGGGTCGACCAGCCTGGCAGTGTGACCGGCGGACGACCATAGAGATTTTGCATGGGGTCTTCCAGCCACCAGGCCCGCCCCTCGGGCCTCAGCAGTTTCAACAGCGCATGGCCCCAGAGTTCATTGAAGTCCTGACCTTCATCGACGATGAGTTCATCGAAACGCCAGTCGTCTCCCGGCACGAAACGATCCATGAAGTCCTCAAGGCGGTTGAAAACATCGGCCTGGGTAAAATCGGGAGACTCCCCCTGGCTGGTGGCGATGTGGTCGGCCAACTGATGAAAGGTGGCCACCGTGGCTGCGGGTGGTGCGTTGAGTGCGAGATGATCGGCGAGCGGACGGTTGTAGCACACATACAGCGCGCGCCGGTTAGCACCAGCGGCCTCCCTGAGCAGGGCGAGGGCGAGCTGCGTTTTGCCGGAACCGGCCGTACCGATGACACGCAGGCGTTGCGGCGTGCACTGGAACTGCTGTGCCCAGTAGGCCAGTCCACCTGAAAGGCGGGTGTAGAGTTGGCGGGTTTGGCCGATCAGAGCACCGATATCCGGCACCAGTTTCAGTGCGTCAGTGAGGAACCGGTGGAGCAGGTTGACGCGGTCGGTATCCTCGGCCTCACTGTGGTGCACTATAGCGAGGATCACCCTCGAAAGATGTTCGCGGCGGCTCGCATCGACGATGCGCTCCGGGGCGATGCCGGCACTACCCGGGGTCTTGATGGTGTAATCGGGGCAGTAGAGCAGGTAGTCGACAACAATTTTCGTTTGCGGCGCATACGTGTGCAGCCGGCTCTGGACCACCGTGATCGAGCGTGCTATCTGCACCGGGACGCTTTTTTTTACCTGAGCGTAATGTTTCTCCAGACCATCAACGCCCTCATGCAGGGAACCGGATTTCTGTTCGATGAGGAGCAGACGACCTGCAGGACTAACAATGGCAAAGTCGATTTCGCCAAAAAACGAGGTGCCCTTGTCGACGCGGGTCCAGTGGACACCGTGGTAGACACGACAGTTGTCGGGTAGCCCCGTGGCCAACACTTTCAGTGTTTCGAGCTCGCGCCGTGCGCCGCCGGTGAGTTTGAGCGCCTGCCAGCCTTCGGGGTAGATGATGGCCATGGTCAGATTTTGCACGACCTGCAGAAGGGAATCAATGTGCGGATCACGTTGAAGAAATACGGGTGTTGTGCAAGAAAGGGGGGGAGGCTGTTTCTTTGCACGGTAGGGCGATGAGTCCCTCCCCCCTGCCTGGGGCTGTTTAATCTATCTGGGAAAAAGTCGATTTTTGTTGACTGAGCTTCTTTTGATCGGTATGGCCCCGTCTCCGACGGCGGGTGGCATCATCACTCACCCATGCACGCTGTCACCCAGGTGACCATGGCGCTTCATGTCGAGGGCGTGAAGGTAGCGTTGCAGGGCGGCGTCGATATGTGAGGGCAGATTCAGGAAGGCACAGCCGGTACGCTGGGCAGGTTTGCCATTGATCAGGGTGATGGGGTAGGTGTTGCGAATCTCGATATCGACGGTAAATTCGCCAAGCTCATTGAGTATGAGGATGCAATTGCGGTAGATCATCCCGGGTTGGAGGTCGAGTTCATGTTGGGCGTCGAGAATGCCGATGCCACCGCAACTGATGTCGACCAGGGTGACCTCGACGTTGTCTGGAGGGGAGGCTGGAGGTGTGGTTACCGGGCTTGGCGTTGCTGGCGAGGCGGCCTCGGGATGCGGGCCTGTTTCGCGCTTGATACGACAACGGGCAGGATGGGTCACGGGCGTGGTGAGACGATGAAATTCCCGTCGTTGCAGGTGCAGCAGGGACTGGGGCATCGGCGTCAGCAGTGCCGGTTCACCCTGATAGTCCACGGTTTTCAGTGTCTCGCTCTGCCACTGGATACGGACATCGTGATGGCGGGAGACGCAGATCAGTTGTTGTGCGCGGGCAAGCTGGTGGGTGGTCTCGGCATCGGATGTGCTGGAGAGTATCAGCCGTTTGTTCTCCGGCTCGGCCGCGAGCAGGCTGCACAACAGATAACGCTCATCAGGCCCATAGTAGGCCGTGACTAAAACGCCAGCGCTGTGCATCTGTTTGAACAGACGCCCGATCTGGCCCTTTGCGCGGACCTGATAGCGTTCTGCGCCACTGCTGCCCAGTTTAATTTTGGGCAGAGCAAAATCCGGTGTGGTATCGGCATGGTAGTGGGGCATAAAACGGCGCGTTACCTCAGAGGGGGGCTTTAATTGGTGCCGAACAGTCGACGCCACCAGCGTCGCCGGTTGCCGGGTTGGGGCAGGGCGGCAGGCAGATCCTCGGGGGGCTTCCGGGACAAGATCCAGCCGGGAAGCGGTGGAGGTGCACCACTTGAACCACAGACACTGCCCAGGTTGTTGGGGTCGTAAATCTTGATGAAGGCGGGGGTGTCGCGATCATCGGCGTAGACGATACCGCAGTAGTCCTCGCCATGATCCTGGCGCAGCAGCCGGTCGATCCCGGTCAGAAAGGTGTCCATGGCATCCGGGCTGGCAGTAGTTTTTGGCGGGGGCTCACCGATGGCATAGATGTACCAGCCGGCATCGGTTTGGGCACGCAGTGTAGCCCACAGGGTGTCGAGTTGTTCCCAACGCAACATGTTGATGAAACTGCCCCGGAAGGCTGTCATAAAGGGCGAAGTGGGTACCGCTGTGCGATCTTGTGTCTTTATACGGGTGTTCATCTCTGTGACATACCGGGTCGCTTGGTCACTGTGGTTTCGATGAGCGTGCCACGCCCTGTGCAGATATCACTGGATTGTACCTCATCGCTGCGTGATGTGTGTGGTGGGCGTTTGTGAGGGGGAAAATCATCTCGCGGCCCGTGAATGTTCCGGGTTGCCGTAGGTGCTGTATATGTCATCAGTCATGTCGTGGAAATTTTTTCTTAAACAGTCAGTTGCGCATTGATCCCGCCTGGAAGGCTGTTATCAGCGATCATGCCCAACCGCTGTCCGGGCTTCAATTGAACGGGGGTTGCGGGCGGCTCAGGGTGCGTGCTACCCGCGCCAGCGACCAATGGGCACGGGCCCAGTCCCAGAGCGTGGTGAGGCTGGCGTGGCGCAACGCATCGGGTGGGGCCTGGTTCAGGAAGTCGAGGGCGTGCCACAGGGCGATGACCGGGTGTTGCGTATCGAGTGCGTGGGCACCGTTTTGCTTGCTGAGTTTGATACCTTCGGCATCGACAGCGAGGGGCAGATGGGCGTAATCCGGCCTTGGCAGGCCGAGCAGGCGCTGGAGGTGGAGTTGGCGCGGGGTGGAGTCGAGCAGGTCGCTACCGCGCACGATCTGGGTAATGCCCTGGTTGGCATCATCGACCACTACGGCCAGTTGATAGGCAATCAACGCATCGGCCCGGCGCACGATAAAATCGCCGATATCCTGTTCCAGATCCTGGTATTGCGGCCCTTGCACACGGTCCTCGAAATGCAAGGGGTCACCTCGGCTGTCGACCCGCAGGGCCTGGGTGGTGCGTCCTGGTGGCAGACCCTCCCGGCAGGTCCCGGGATAATACTGGGGATGATGGTGGCGGCCAACCGCTGCGGCGATCTCGCTACGACTGCATGCACAGGGATAGACATACCCTTGTTCGGTGAGCCGTGTGAGCGCTGTGGTGAAGGTCTCCCGGTGATGGCGCTGGTAGTGTACCGTTTCATCCCAGTGTAGACCGAAGGCCTCCAGGGTGCGCAAGATGGCGTCAGCGGCACCGGGTACCTCACGCGGTGGGTCAATATCTTCGATACGCACCAGCCAGTTGCCGTTGCGGGTGCGCGCTTCAAGAAAACTGGCGACTGCGGCGATCAGGGAGCCAAAGTGCAGGGGACCGGTGGGGGAAGGCGCAAAGCGTCCCCGATAGGGTGAGGGCGGTTCGGAGACGAGGATCGACATCACGTATGTTTTGGAGTGTACCGTTGCAGGTTGTGAGAAGGGCGTACCTTGGTTGCGTGATTGGCCCCGACGGCCTAGCCTAGCGGTTAGGACCGGCGGCGGGAAGCCTGATAGGCGGGCCAGATACCACGTACTGGCTGTGGATTAAGCGCTATACTTTGGCAAATGGACCGCGTGAGGAGATGTGATGTCTGACAATGAGCGATTGATAATCGAAGGGGTGCGTGAGGATGGCAGTCGGTTGCGACCCAGCGACTGGATCGAGCGTATCTCCGCCACATTGGCCCATTTCGGTTCGGATCACCGCCTGCATTATGCCCCGGAGGTACAGCCCTGCATCATCGAGGGCAAAAAATGTCTGGTCGTGGACCGTGACCTCGGCAATCGCAATCCGGCCGCTCTCGATTTCATTCTGACGTTTGCGCGCTCCAATCAACTTCGGATCATCGAAGACCGCCGCACGGAACAGCAGGACGTCGAACACGAACGCCGTAGCGAGTCCGATCAGTGAAACACCGATAACGCCCGTCCCGGGTAGCGTCGGTAACGCGCCAAGGGCCTGGCCCGTGAACCGGGCCGGGTCATTTTAGCTCATTTGTTTTTCACGGATCTCGTCCAGGGTCTTGCAGTCGATGCACTGCGTTGCCGTGGGCCGCGCTTCGAGTCGACGGATACCTATCTCGACACCACAGATTTCACAGAACCCATATTCGCTGGATTCAAGATTCTTCAGGGCCTCGTCGATCTTCTTGATGAGTTTGCGCTCCCGATCCCGGGTCCGCAGTTCCATCGTGAATTCCGATTCCTGAGTGGCCCGATCATTTGGGTCCGGGAAGTTGGCGGCCTCATCCTGCATGTGATGTACGGTGCGGTCGACCTCTTCCATCAGTTCGTGTTTCCAGGCCAGCAGGATATGGCGAAAATGCGCCGTCTGCTGCTCATTCATGTATTCCTCGCCCTTCTTCATTTCATAGGGCGTGAATTTCTTGAAACCGGCCAGGGCGGAACCCGGTTTATCCCCGGATTGGTTTTTCGCCGTCGTTGTCGGTTTGCTGGCGGTCTTTTTGGACGCAGGTGCCTTCTTTGCTGGGGTAGCCTTGGTGGTGGCCGGTTTCTTTGCCGCGGCCTGTTTGGCGGGGGCCTTTGGGGCCGCTGCCTTCTTGGGGGCCGCCTTGGCGCTGGTCGTCTTCTTTACAGACATCAGTTCCTTACCTCTCTCCTGCCGGGTCGTTGTTTACGGTTGTCGCGAAACCGAAACGCGCTTCTATACCAGAATAATCGGGTTCGCGCAAATCCGGTGGTTACCGGCGGGGTGCATCCACCGGTGGACTCGGTTACTCTATGTGCTTGGATTTCCATATGATTTGTTGTTGCCTACGGGAGTATACATGTCGTCGTTGCACGCCTTGTTGTTTGATGTGGATGGTACCTTGGCGGATACCGAACGTGATGGCCATCGCGTGGCCTTCAATCTCGCTTTTTCACAGGCCGGTCTGGATTGGCACTGGGATGTCGCGCTCTACGGTGCGTTGTTGAACGTGACGGGTGGCAAGGAGCGCATTCGTCATTATCTCGATCACTATTGTCACGATTTTACCCGCCCCACCGATCTGGACGATTTTATCGCCTCGCTGCATCACATCAAGACTGCCCACTATACGGCCTTGCTGGCCAGGGGAGAAATCCCGCTGCGCATCGGCGTGCGCCGGCTGCTGGAAGAGGCCCGAGCCGAGGGGCTGCGCCTGGGTATTGCCACTACCACGACACCCGCCAACGTCGAGGCTCTGCTCGAACATGCCCTCGCCCCCGGCGCACAGGACTGGTTCGAGGTCATTGCGGCGGGTGACATCGTGGCAGCGAAAAAACCCGCGCCGGATATCTATACCTATGCCCTGGAGGCTATGGGGCTGACCTCGACGGCGTGCCTGGCCTTCGAGGACTCCGGCAATGGGTTGCGGTCCGCGTGCGCTGCCGGGCTGAGCACCGTGGTTACGGTCAATGATTATACCCGTGGGCATGATCTCGGCAATGCGGCGATCGTGTTGGACCATTTGGGTGAGCCGGATATCGCGTTCACCGTGCTCGGTGGTGAGGCGGGCACGTCTCGCTACCTCGATGTGGCGTTGATTCGGATGTTACATGCCCATCCTGCTGGTATCCGTTATGCGCATGACTGACACGGACGTGCCGCCGTTGGTTCCCCACCTGGCTGCGCGTTTGCACGACATCCGGCCCTTTCGGGTCATGGCGCTGCTGGCCCGTGCTCGCGCCCTGGAGGCTGCTGGGTGTGACATCGTGCATATGGAGATCGGCGAACCGGATTTCCCCACCCCTGCGCCTGTGGTGGCCGCCGCACAGGCGGCCATCGCGGAGGGGGCGGTGCATTACACCCCGGCCTTGGGACTACCGGCGCTGCGTGAGGCCATTGCCGGCTTCTACCAGTCGCACTACGGGGTGAGCGTTCCGGCACGGCGTGTCGTTGTCACCCCTGGGGCATCCGGTGCCCTGTTGCTGACTCTGGGGGCGTTGCTCAATCCGGGCGAGGCCGTGCTGATGGCCGATCCCGGCTATCCCTGCAACCGACATTTTGCCCGTTTTGTGGAGGGGCATGCGTGTAGCGTGGCAGTGACGGAACAGACCGGTTTTCAGCTGACGCCGACGCTGGTCGAACGCCACTGGGGCAAGGAGACGGTGGCCGTGCTGGTCGCCTCGCCAGCCAATCCGACCGGTACGGTCGTGCCCGAGTCCGATCTGCGCGAGATGGCCGCCATCGCCCGCTCACGCGGCGGCGTGCTGATCGTCGATGAGATCTACCATGGGCTGATTTACGACGGTGAGGACCGCACCGTGCTGAGTTTGAGCGATTCGACACGGGATGCCCGGGCATTGGGCGACAACGTATTCGTGATTAACAGTTTTTCGAAGTATTTTGGTATGACCGGCTGGCGCCTGGGTTGGTTGGTGTCGCCCGATGCCTGGGTTGAGGCCATCGACCGCCTGGCGCAGAACCTGTTCCTGGCCGCCTCCACACCGGCCCAGTATGCTGCCCTGGCGGCCTTCGCGCCGGATAGCTTGGCCCTCCTCGATGCGCGGCGGCAGGCATTTCAGGCACGGCGTGACTTTCTGTTGCCGGCCCTGCGCGCGCTGGGCTTCGGGATTCCGATGACCCCTCAGGGGGCATTTTATCTGTATGCGGATTGTTCGGCCTTCACCGACGACAGTGCGGGTTTTGCCACCCGTTTGCTGGAAGAGGCGGGGGTGGCGGTGACTCCCGGGCTGGATTTCGGCGTTAATGCCCCGGAGCGCCACCTGCGCTTTGCCTACACTACTGCGTTACCACGACTCCAGGAAGGCGTGCGTCGTCTGCGCGCCTTTCTCGGCTAAGGGCGTGTGCCGGTTAAGGGGTGCGCTGGCCGTCACACCCCTTAACCGTACGGTTCGCCCCTGCATGTTCGACCTCCAGATGCTCCATCCCCCAATGATCTATCCACAGGGCCGTTGCGCCTGCCACAGCCGCCGGCATGACCAGAAAGTTCACCAGCGGGATCAGGGTTGCCAGCAGGGTTGCACCGCCAAAGCCAAGACTTAGCCAGCGTTTTTGCCTGAGCACCTTGCGTTGTTCATGGAAGCCTAACCCGTGATTGGCCATCGGGTAATCTGCGTATTGCACGGCCAGCATCCAAGCACCGAACAGGGCCCAGAGAAACGGGGCGATGAGATTCAGTACCGGGATCAGGAAGGCCACCAGCAGGGGTACTACCCACAGCAAGTAGTAGGCGTATTTGCGCACTTCACTCAGGACGGTGCTGCGGATTTCACCCAGCAGGGACAGGCCGCTGTCGGGCTTGTGTCCGGTGAGGTGGTACTCCACCGCCTCGGCAAGGTAGGCGTTGAAGGGTGCAGCGATCAGATTGGCGATCAAGGTGAACAGGAAAAATACCAGAATGACCGCAGTGAGGGCGAACAATAGCCAGAGCAGCCAGGAGAGCCACGCCAGCCAGTGCGGCAGTTGTGGCAGCAGGTGGTCAATCAGGTTGCCAAAGGACTGACCGCCAAAGGTGAGCAGGGCGGCAAACAGTACGATGTTGATGAGCAGGGGCACGATGACGTAGCGGCGCACGCCGCTGTGGTTGAGCAGGGCAAGGCCGCGCAGTAGATAGGCCGCACCGCTGATTGGGTTGTTGCGCATAGTGGGTGTCCTTATGTGCTTGTGTGTTTCTCGGTACAAGGCTACCCGGTGGTGAGCCGCAGGCGCGCCCATATTGATGGGTGCGTGCCCTTTAAACCGAAACCACGCTGCGATAATACCGTGTTCATGCGCCGGGGCCTGGTGACCGGTTACGTGTATAACCGGTACGGGCGAGTAGCGCGGCCCCGTAGGCGGCCTCCTGATGGCGCGCGCTGAGCAGCGGTATGTCCAGCTGCCGGGCACGCAATCGAGTCCAGGCCGGATTGGTGGCACCACCGCCAACCGTGCATACTGCTCCCGGATAGGAGGCGCCCAGCCGGGCGAGCAGGACGTAACCCGTTTGCTCGATCTGTGCCATCCCCTCGAGCATGCCCTGTAAAAACCGGGTGTCGTCGTCCGGGCGCGGGGTGAGACGGGGGGCGAGGTCCGGGTTGCAGGTCGGGAAGCGCTCGCCTGGCGCCGGCAAGGGGTAGTAGTCCAGGCCGGTGGGGATGTCGGGTTGCATCCGGGCGCTGAGCTGGACGAGGTCGGCGTCGTTGAAAAAACGCCGCAGCACGGCGCCGCCGGTGTTGGAGCTGCCACCGACCAGCCAGCGCTGCAGTATCAAGGGGGTGGCGGCAGTGGGCCGCATGCGCTTACCCGCCGTTGATACGTGCGCTGGTTCGCTTCCCTGCACGGTTGTCATCGGGGCGGTTTCCACGCGGTTGGCGGTGTCGCATTCGGGCAATGGTTGACTGTAGACACCGTATTGCGGGGCGAACACAGGCTGGTCGGCGATGATCTTGAGCACCAGGGTCGAGCCCAGCGAGGTCACGGCGTCCCCGGTGCGGCAGACGCCGGTGGCGAGAAAGGCGGCGGTGCTGTCAGTGGTGCCGGCCACCACCAGGACGTCCCGGGGCAGACCGAGTGCCGTGGCCACCTCAGTGAGCAGGGGTGCGAGCGGTGTGCCGGGTGCAACGACACCGGGCAGGCTGGTTCGATCCACACCGAGCGTATCCAGCCAGTCGGGCCAAGCCCCGCTGAGCGGATCGTAGCCGAGTTTGAGGGCGTTATTGGTATCGGTGGTGTCATAGCGACCGTTCAGGCAGCCGGTCAGCCAGTCGGCCTGGTGGAGGGTCTGGTGGGGATGTGGGGCGGGACGATGCGCCTGTAGCCACAATAACTTGGCCAGTGTGGCACTGGGACCATGGGCAGCGGTCTCGGCGGGGGCGATGCAGCGGATGCGCTCGGCCTCGGTGAGGGCGCGGGCATCGTTGTACATCAACGCGGGTCCCAGTACGTGGCCCTGCGCGTTGCAGTGCAGCACGGTCCCGGAGGTGCCATCGACGGCCAGGGCAACGACCCGCTGCGGATCGATCCGATGGACCAGATAACGCAATACCGCCTGCACGGCCAGCCACCACAGGGCGGGAGATTGTTCCACAGCTGACCCCTGACGTTGGGGAGGCGAAAGCGTGGCTCGGGCCTCGGCCAGTACCCGGGCGTCGCGGTCGATAGCAATGGCACGGCACCCGGAGGTGCCGAGATCGATGCCGATGAACAGGTCGCGGGGTGTCTCAGCGTGCATTGAGGTGGTCACGTGAGTCTGTGTCGGGCGTCATTGTCGATTGTCCAGTGCGACGCGTACGCTGTGTGCATGGATGTCACGATAGCGGCTGCACGGTGTGGGGACAAGCGCGAGGGCCTGGATCTTTTCAGCTCTTAGTCTCCGGTCCCGAGTCCGGAATTCAAGGTAGAGTGACAGTGGCGGGTGGAGTCCAGTCGGGTTGATGATGTTCGGCCACGATTGTAGTGTAGAGGCCGCCGCGGACATTGAACACGGCGCGCAGGCGCATGAAACGTGGTGCGGTGGCCGCGACCAGGTCATCAAGGATACGGTTGGTGACAGCCTCGTGGAAGGCGCCCTCGTCACGGTAGGACCAGACATAGAGCTTGAGGGTTTTGAGTTCCACGCAGCGCTGATCGGGTACGTATTCCAGGTGCAGGGTGGCAAAGTCGGGCTGCCCGGTCATGGGGCACAGGCAGGTGAATTCGGGGATCTCGATGCGGATGGTATAGTCGCGTTCCGGCATTGGATTGTCGAAGGTGGCGAGGTCTTTGCTGGGTCGTGTGCTCATGAGCGGGAAGATACCGGGACGGGCTCAGGGTGACAAGAGGTGGTCTCATTGGTGCTCACCGGTCGTTGTGCGGTGTGTCCACCCGGCTGGAGCCTGCCGCATTGAGACCGGGAGGTGGCGATTCTGCATGGAAATTGGTGTATGTCAATCTTGTATAGTGGAACGCTGATCTTGTATCTTGCTCGGCTATGCGCCTGACAAAGATTAAAATCGCGGGATTTAAGTCCTTCGCCGACCCCACGACCATCCTCCTGCCCAGCAACCTGATTGGCGTGGTCGGGCCCAATGGCTGCGGTAAATCCAATATCATCGATGCCGTGCGCTGGGTCATGGGCGAGTCCTCGGCCAAGTATTTGCGTGGTGAATCCATGGCGGACGTCATCTTTAACGGCTCCACGTCACGCAAACCCGTCGGTCAGGCCTCCATCGAACTGGTCTTCGACAACAGCGACGCTACCCTGGGTGGGCAATATGCCCAGTACGGTGAGGTCTCTGTCAGGCGTTTGGTGACGCGCGACGGCCAGTCGAGCTATTACCTCAACGGGACCCGCTGTCGGCGCCGTGACATCACCGATATCTTCCTCGGTACCGGCTTGGGGCCGCGCAGTTACTCCATTATCGAGCAGGGCACCATCTCGCGCATTATCGAGGCCAGGCCCGAGGAGTTGCGGATCTTTTTCGAGGAGGCAGCGGGTATCTCCAAGTACAAGGAGCGCCGTCGCGAGACTGAGAACCGTATTCGTCACACGCGGGAAAACCTGGACCGGCTCAATGATCTGCGCGAGGAACTCGACAAACAACTGGCGCATCTTCAGCGCCAGGCGCACACCGCAGAGCGGTTCAAGGCGCTCAAGCAGGAGGAACGCCTGGTACGCGCCCAGTTGCAGGCCTTGCGCTGGCAGTCCCTGAACCGCCATGCCGGTGAGCTGGAGACGCGTATCCGTGAGCATGAGACCGGTTATGAGGCGGCGGTGGCTCGCCAGCGTGCTATCGAGGCGGAGACCGAGACGCATCGTGACCTGCACGCGGAGGCCACCGAGGTCTTCAATACCGCACAGAGCCGATTTTACAGCGTCGGTGCCGACATTGCCCGTCTGGAACAGAGTATCCAGCACACCCGTGAGCGCTGCCAGCAACAACAGCAGGACCTGACACTGCTCGATCGCACGAGTGGCGAGGCACGTGAACACCTGGAGAATGAGCACCGGCGTGTTGATGTGCTGGAGGCTGAACTGCAGGACAACGAACCGGCCTTGGGTGTTGCCCAGGAGACCGAGCGTGTATCTGCCGCTGCCCAGGCTGATGCGGAACAGACGATGCAGGACGGACAACTGCATTGGGATGAGTTCAATGCCCAGGCCAGCGAACCGGCCCGTGTCGCTGAGGTCGAACGCACGCGCATTGGTCAGCTCGAACAGCAGATACTGCAGCTACAACAGCGTCTGGAGCGCATGCAGGAAGAGTTGGGTGCCCAGTCCACCGTGCAGATTGAGGCGGAGATTGCCGATATTAGCGTGCATGCCATGCAGGCCGAAGCCGGCGTGGAGGAGGCCCAGACACGATTGGATGAATTGCAATCCCGCATTGCGGCGCAGCGTGACCACAATCACCGTGCCAGTAGCAGACTGGATGAGGCCCGCAGTCGATTGCAAGCCCTGCGCGGGCGTCAGGCCGCGCTGGAGGCCCTGCAACAGGCCGCACTAGGCAAACGCGATGGTGCGGTGCAGCAGTGGTTGGAGCGCCGGCAACTCGATGCCCATCCGCGTCTGGCCGAAGGACTGGAGGTGGAGCAGGGCTGGGAGCGTGCCGTGGAGTGCGTGCTCGGTGCCAACCTCGAGGCGGTCTGCATTGATGGCATGGACCCGGTCACCGAGTTGTTGGGTGAACTGGCAGCGGGCAGCCTGACCCTGTTCGATACTACCGGGAAGATTGCCTCCCCCCCGGCAGCGGCATCTGTCGATGCCGGTTTGCTGGACAAGGTGCGGGCCCCTTGGGCGCTGGATTCGTTGTTGAGCGGCGTGTCCGTCGCTGAGACCCTCAACGAGGCCCTGATGCGCCGCACCCATCTGGCCGGGCGTGATTCCATCATTACCCGTGACGGCATCTGGATGGGCAGGGACTGGCTGCGGGTAGTACGTGATCAGGACGAACGCAGCGGTGTTATCGCCCGCGAGCAAGAGCGCAAGCAGCTCGATGAGTCGCTTGCGACCCTGAGCGAAGAGACCGGCACGCTGCAAGCGCAGTTGGAGCATGGGCGCGAGGCGCTCTCTGCGCTTGAGGCCGAGCGCGAGGAGGCGCAGGCGGCCAGCAATCGTGCCAACCAGGCCCGGGTCGGCTTGCGTGCGGACCTCAGTACCCGCCAGATGCGTCTGGAGCAGGTGCAGTCCCGATGCACTCAGCTGGAGGCCGAACTGGAAGAGGCCAGGGTGCAGATCGGCGCCGATAACGAAGAAGTGATCATGGCGCGCGGGCGCCTGCACGAGGCCATCGAACGCATGGCCAGTCTGGACCGGCAACGCGAGACCCTGACCCAGCAGCGCAGCGCCCTGCGTGAACGGCTCGATACGGTGCGCACGCAGGCCCGCACAGCGCGGGATGCAGCGCATGCGCTTGCCCTGAAAACCGGTACCCTGCGCACGGAGTTGAATGCCACGCGCCAGGGACTGGAGCGGGCTCAGCACCAGCTCGATCAGCTCGACGAACGACGCGAGACGCTGCGCGTGGCATTGGCCGAGAGTGATGATCCCATTAAGGCCATGGGACAGGAACTCGAGGAACACCTGTCCCGGCGCATGCAGGTCGAGGTGGAGCTGGCCGCGGCACGCGGCAGACTGGAGGATATCGATCAGCGCCTGCGCGAACTCGACAGCGAACGCGTTGAGGCCGAAGAGCAGGTGTTGCGGATTCGCGGTGAACTCGAACAGGTCCGCATGAGTGGGCAGGAACTCAAGGTGCGTCGCCAGACCCTGCAGGAACAGATCGCCGAATCCGGTTTCGAGATCGAATCCTTGCTCGAAGCGATGCCGGAAGGGGCTGAGGAGGCGGGCTGGAGTGAGCAGGTCGAGGCGCTTGAGCGGCGCATCCAGCGGTTGGGACCGATCAATCTGGCCGCTATCGACGAATACGAGCAGCAGTCCCAGCGCAAGCAGTATCTGGATGCCCAGTATACAGACCTGACCGATGCCCTGGCGACGCTGGAAAATGCGATGCGCAAGATCGACCGCGAGACACGCACCCGCTTTAAGGAGACCTATGATCGGGTCAACGCCGGTATGCAGGCCATGTTCCCGCGCCTGTTCGGCGGCGGTCATGCCTACCTGGAGCTGACCGGCGATGATTTGCTCGAAACCGGCGTCACGGTCATGGCTCGCCCCCCCGGCAAGCGCAACAGCAGCATTCATCTGCTTTCCGGTGGCGAGAAGGCATTGACTGCCGTGGCATTGGTGTTTGCCATCTTTGAACTGAATCCGGCCCCGTTTTGTATCCTCGATGAGGTCGATGCACCACTCGACGATTCCAATGTTGGACACGTCTGCCAACTGATCAAGGCGATGTCGGACCGCACCCAGTTCATCCTCATCACGCACAACAAGGTGACGATGGAGATCGCCGAGCATCTCATCGGTGTGACCATGCACGAGCCGGGGGTGTCGCGTCTGGTGGCGGTGGATGTGGAAGAGGCTGCGGCCCTGGCGGCGATGTAATCCCCACGGCTGCAATACACGAATACATACGGCTATGCGCATGGACATACTATGGACGCACTGCGTTTGATCCTGCTTGTCATCGGCGTGATCGCGGTAGCAGTTATCTACTTCTACAACCGCCAGGCCCGCCAGGAGCGTCGACGCACGCAGGAAATGCGCGAACTGTTCGAGGCCCGGAGCGAGGCCCTGGACGATATTCCCGAACTCGATCGCAGTGCCGCTGTACTGCCCGATGGCAGTGAGGCGCCACTGCAGGAGGAGTTTGCCCGTCTCTCCAATCTGGTGGCCGAACAGCGCCCCTCACGCGGGGGCAATGAAGCGGGCGCACACGCGCATGAAGCTCGGGATATGGCAGCGGGGGAATCTACCGCGAGCGATACCACTGCGCCGCGCACCAGTGCGCCCACTGGCGAAGAGCTGATCATTGTGTGTCACATCATGGCAGCGGAGGGAGGCCGGTTGAACGGCACAGACATTCTGGCTGCCACGGCGCGGGCCGGTTTCCAGCTCGGCGACAGGGCCATCTTTCATGACCTCGTGGTGGCGCCATCAGCAGATTTGGCGACAGCTTCGCCAGCACCGGTTCTGAGTCTGGCCAATGCCCTGGAGCCGGGCACCTTTGAGCGGGACACGATGGACCGTTTTTCCTCGCCCGGCCTAACCCTGTTCCTGCACCTGCCGGGTCCGCTGGAGGGCCGTGCCGCCTTCGAGCGTTTACTGAGCAAGGGCCGACAGCTTGCCGAAGGGCTCAATGCCGAGTTGTGTGACGAGACCCGCAGCGTGTTGACGCCACAAACAGTCAACCACTTGCGCGAACGCGTCGAGGCCTTTCGCTTCAAACAGCAGATGGCTGAGTTGGGAAAACGCGGCGAATAATCACCACACGCAGCAACCGACAACACGAACATCATGGTCATTTCCACGCCTATCCAGCAGCACATTGACGCCCTGCGTGATGATATCCGTCATCACAACTATTGTTACTATGTCCTCGATGCCCCGGAGGTGCCGGATGCAGAGTATGACCGTCTCATGGGCGAACTCCAGGCGCTGGAGGCGCAATACCCGGCACTCATTACCATCGATTCACCCACCCAGCGTGTCGGGGGGGCACCGTCCAGGCAGTTCGACGCGGTGCACCATGCGTTGCCGATGTTGTCGCTGGCCAATGCCTTTCATGAGGAGGAGGTGGCGGACTTTGACCGCCGTGCCCGTGAGCGTCTCCGGTTGGTGCAGGCGGAGATTGAATACGTCGCTGAGCCCAAGCTCGACGGCCTGGCGGTGAGCCTGCTATATGAAGAGGGCACACTGGTACGTGGTGCGACGCGTGGCGACGGTAGCACCGGAGAGGATGTCACGCACAATGTACGCACCCTCCAGGCCATTCCCCTGCGCCTCTACGGCAAGGGCTGGCCCCGACGCCTGGAGGTGCGCGGTGAGGTGTTCATGCCGCATGCGGGCTTTGCGGCCCTGAATCGGCGCCAGCGCGAGGATAATGCCAAGCCCTTCGCCAACCCGCGCAATGCGGCAGCCGGCAGCCTGCGCCAGCTCGATCCGCACGTGACGGCGACCCGCCCCCTGGATATGCACTGCTATGGCATCGGCCTGGTCGAAGGGGGTGACCTGCCAGTCTGCCACGATGCTATTCTGGCCTGTTTGCGAGACTGGGGGTTGCGGGTCAACCCCGAAATTCGGCGAGTACAGGGGATTGCCGGCTGCCTGAACTATTATCGCGATATACTCGCACGCCGCGATGCGCTGGCCTATGACATCGATGGCGTGGTCTACAAGGTGAATCGTCTCGATTATCAGGACCAGCTGGGGTTTGTCGCCCGAGCGCCGCGCTGGGCATTGGCGCACAAGTTTCCCGCCCAGGAGGAAATGACGCTCCTTGAGGACATCGAGGTGCAGGTGGGGCGTACCGGGGCGTTGACCCCCGTGGCACGCCTCAAGCCGGTGCATGTGGCTGGCGTGACGGTGACCAACGCCACACTGCACAATCAGGACGAGATCGAGCGCAAGGACGTGCGCATCGGCGATACCGTGATCGTGCGCCGCGCGGGTGACGTTATCCCCGAGGTGATCGGTGTGGTACTCGCAAAGCGAGCGAAGAAGACACGCCGTTTTCGTCTGCCGGATCGGTGCCCAGTGTGCGCGTCTGCGGTGGTGCGCCTGGACGGCGAAGTGGTGGCGCGTTGTACCGGGGGGCTGTATTGTGCGGCGCAGCGGCGTGAGGCGATCAAACACTTTGCCTCGCGCCGCGCCATGGATATCGAGGGGTTGGGTGACAAGCTCATCGCGCTGCTCGATGAAAGGGGCCTGATTCAGGACCTGAGCGATCTCTATCACCTGGAGCGTGGCACGCTGGCGGGCCTGGCACGCATGGGCGAGAAATCGGCCGACAATCTGTTGCAGGCCCTGGACAAGAGCAAGGCCACGACGCTGGCACGCTTTCTCTATGCACTGGGCATACGCCAGGTCGGTGAGGCCACCGCGCAGGTCTTGGCAAACCATTTCGGTGAGCTTGAGGTCATCGAGGCGGCGGGTGAAGAGGCCTTGCTGGCGGTGCCCGATGTCGGCCCCACTGTGGCGGCCAGTATCCGCGCCTTTTTCCATGAAGCGCATAATCTCAGTGTTATCGACAAGCTGCGCAAGGTCGGCGTGTACTGGGCGAGCGTGACTGTGCCTCCCCGCGAGGCCCAGCCACTGGCCGGCAAGACGTTTGTCCTCACCGGCAGCCTGGAGGGGCTGACGCGTGATATGGCAAAACAACGCTTGCAGGCGCTGGGTGCCAAGATAACCGGCAGTGTGTCGAAGAAGACCGATTATGTCATCGCCGGGGCCGATCCTGGGTCCAAGTACGACAAGGCACGGATGTTGGGTGTCTCCATCCTGGACGAAGCGGCCCTGCTTGCCCTGCTGGCCAGCGCCGACAAGGGGTGATGTCAAGTACCCCCCCCCACACACAATTCCGGTTCCAGATTTAGTCCAGGGCCACGGGCTGGGTGTGCCAGATGTGCTCGGCGTATTCCCGAATGGCACGGTCACTGGAGAACATACCGAGCCGGGCGACGTTGAGTGTGGCCCGGCGTGTCCAGTCTGGCGTATCTTGGTAGAGCGCGGCGGCACGTTGCTGGCAGTCCACGTAGGCGGCGTAGTCGGCCAGCACCAGATACGGATCGCCCTCATCGAGTAATCGGTGGAGGATGGGATGGAAACGCTTGGGTTGCGCCGGTGAAAAATAACCACTGCCTATCATGTCGAGCACCCGGCGCAGCATAGGATCGCGTTCGTAGTATTCGCGCGGGGTGTAGCCGTCGGCCTGCAGGGTCACGACCTGTTCGGCGGTGTGTCCGAAGATAAAGATATTGTCCTCACCGACCTGTTTGCCGATCTCGACATTGGCGCCATCGAGGGTGCCAATGGTCAGCGCCCCGTTGAGTGCCAGTTTCATGTTGCCGGTGCCCGATGCCTCGGTGCCGGCAGTGGATATCTGCTCGGAGAGGTCGGCGGCGGGGATGATGTCACCTGCGGTCGAGACATCGTAATTGGGGATATAGACGACATGCAGACGTCCCCGTGTGCGTGGGTCGTGATTGACCACGACCGCGATGTCATTGATGAGTTTGATAATGAGTTTGGCCAGGTAGTAACCGGGTGCGGCCTTGCCGGCAAAGATCACAACCCGCGATGCGAGCAGGTCTTCGCCGTCGCATACGCGATTGTAGAGCGTGACCACATGCAGGGCATTGAGCAACTGGCGCTTGTACTCATGGATGCGTTTGATCTGCACATCGAACAACGCGTTGGTGTCTACCGTATAGCCCATATGCTTTTGTATCAGCGCAGCGAGGTAGCGCTTGTTGCGGTGTTTGACCTCATGGAAGGCGGTCTGAAATGCGGCGTCGGCGACAAATTTCTCCAGTCGCGTGAGCTGCTCGAGATCGGTGACCCAACCCCGGCCTATGTGTGAGGAGATCAGCTCCGAGAGTGCCGGGTTGATTTGCAGCAGCCAGCGCCGTGGTGTGACGCCGTTGGTGATGTTGATGATCTTGTCCGGCTCCAGCGCATCGAAGTCGGCCATGAGAGTGGTGCGCATGATGCGGGTGTGAATTGCGGACACGCCGTTGACACGGTGTGAACCGACGATGGCCAGGTGGGCCATGCGTACTCGCCGCCCCTGGGTCTCGTCGATGAGCGACATGCGTTGCAGGCGCTGGACATCACCGGGGAAACGGTGGGCGATGTGTTTGAGCAGGCGGTGGTTGATCTCATAGATGATTTGCAGATGCCGGGGCAAGACCCGTTGCATTAACGTAACCCGCCAGGTCTCCAGCGCCTCGGGCATGAGTGTATGGTTGGTGTAGGAGAAAGTTCGCCGGGTGATGTCCCAGGCGCACTCCCAGTCCAGGTGGTATTCATCGAGCAGGAGCCTGAGCAATTCGGCAATGGCGATGCTCGGGTGCGTGTCATTGAGTTGAACGGCAGCCCGATCAGGGAAGAGTGCCCAGTCATCGTGCTGGAGGCGAAAACGATTGATAATATCCTGGATGGAGGCGCTGACGAAGAAATATTCCTGCTTCAATCGCAGTTCCCGCCCCATGTCTGTGGTGTCGTCGGGATACAGTACGCGGGAGATATTCTCCGATTCATTCTTCTCCTGCACGGCCTGGATATAGTTGCCGACATTGAAGTAACCGAGATTGAAATCCCGAGTGGCCTTGGCGGACCACAGGCGGAGGTTGTTGACCGTATTCGTCGCATAACCCGGAATCGGGGTATCGTAGGCCATGGCCATCACCTGTTGGGTATCCACCCAGTGGTGGCACAGGCGGCCGTGCTCGTTGCGAAACTCTATCACCTTGCCGTAGAAACGGACCGGATACAGGACCTCGGGGCGAGGATATTCCCAGGGGTTGCCATAGCGCAGCCAGTTGTCGGGATGCTCTATCTGGTATCCGTTCTCGATGCGTTGGTGGAACATGCCGTATTCATAGCGGATGCCATATCCATAGCCGGGCAGGCGCAAGGTAGCCATGGTATCGAGATAGCATGCCGCCAGCCGACCCAGACCGCCATTGCCAAGGGCGGCATCATTTTCCTCTTCCTGCAGGGATTCGAGCTTGAGGCCGAGATCAAGCAATGCCGCTTCGCTTTCGTCCTTGATGCCCATGTTGATAAGGCTGTTGCCCAACAGCCGACCGATGAGAAACTCCATTGAGAGGTAATACACCCGTTTCGCGTCCTTGTTCTGGTGGGCACGCATGGTCTTGGTCCAGCGTTCAATGAGGCGGTCGCGTACGGCATAGGCCAGCGCGTGGTACCAGTCGCGACCCGTGGCGATATAGGGGTCCTTGCCCACGGAATGGATCAGATGATCGGTGATGGAGCGTTTGATGGACGGTGTGTCCAGGCCGAGATCGCTATAGAGAAATCCCGCCTGGCGCGCTTTCGATCGATTGTGTGTGGTGTCGGACACACGGTGTTCGAGGGCGATTCCGGGATCGAGTATGGAATCGGGATCAGTCTTGGTGTCGGTCATGGCCGCGTCTACCTGCAGGAATGGAGGCTGTTTGCGCAGTCTAGCCCAACCCGGGCCTCACTGCCGCATGGCACCCACGGTGTGAGTGGTCGCATGCAGAGTGGAGGGGGGGAAGTCCCCCCCCCATCGCGGTAGTGCGAACCTATTTCTTGATGATGATCTTGGCGTGCTTGCGCAGTTGCCCGATGTAGCTATGGATCTGTTGGTTGCGTAGCAGATTGGCAAGCTGGGCTTTGACCTGGGCGAATTTTGGCGGTTTCATCGTGCGCTCGTTTTCGAGCTGGATGACATGCCAACCGAACTGAGTCTTGACCGGTTTCTTGGTGTATTCACCTTTTTTGAGCTTGGCGACGGCTGCCGAGAACGCGGGCACCATACGGTCGACGGTGAACCAGCCAAGGTCGCCTCCCTGTTTGGCCGAGGGGCCGATGGATTTTTCCTTGGCGAGTTTGGCGAAGTTGGCACCCTTGTTGAGCTGAGCGATGACGGCCTCGGCCTCGGCCTTGGTCTTGGTCAGGATATGGCGGGCCTTGTATTCCTTGACGCTGGAGTTGGCCACACGCTTGTCATATTCTTTTTTTAGTTCGGCGTTGGAAATGGGGGATTTGCGCAGGTACTCACGCAGGGCCGCGGTGATGAGGACATTCTTGCGCTGTAACGTGAGTTCATGGCGTACATCGGCCTTGTTTTCCAGCTTTTCCTTCAACGCCTGTTGGTAGAGCAATTCGCTGTTGACCAGTTCATCAACGACCTGGTTGTGTGATATCTGCACATTGGGTTGTCGCACCTTGCGCATTTGTACATATTCATTAACGGTGCGCTGGGTGAGCGGTGTGCCGTTGACAGTGGCAACGACCTTGTTGGTATTGTCGGCGGCATACACACTGGCGGAGGCCAGCAGGATGCAGACGCCGGTGAGCAGACGTGTGATACGGGATAGTTTCATCGTGGTTTCCTTGCGGTGAAATGGCCTTGAGTTGATGCGGCCGTCAGGGGTTGATAGGGGTTTCTTCAGGCGTATGAGCCTGGATGCTGAGTGCGTGTATCTCCGTGTGCATGGCATCGGCCAGGGCGTCGTAGACCAGGCGATGGCGCTGGAGCAGGTTCTGACCGGAAAAGGCGGTGGCAACGATGCGGATGTTGAAATGACCCCCGCCGTTACGGGCGCCGGCATGGCCGGCATGTTTTTGGCTGTCGTCCTCGATGTCGAGGCTGACTGGCGCCAAGGCGGCGGTCAGGCGTTCGCGGATCAGTGCGCTACGGTCGGTCATGACGGGAATACTCGTTTGAAGGGTTTGACGGTGACACGGGCATAGACGCCCGCGTCCACATAAGGGTCGGCATCGGCCCAGGTGCGCGCCGCATCCTGAGAGGCGAACTCGGCAATGATGAGGCTGCCGGTGAAACCGGCCTCGCCGGGTTCCTCGGTGTCGATGGCCGGGTGCGGTCCGGCCAGAATCAAGCGTCCGGCATCCTGCAGGACACGCAGGCGCGCAAGATGGGCAGAGCGGGCCTGTTTGCGCCGCGCCAGGCTGTCGGCATTGTCTTCACTGATGATGGCGTAGAGCATTAACCGGTCTCTTCCTCGTCGTTTTGCGCCATGTGGCGGCTCAGATACAGGGTTTGCGCAAACATGAATACCAGGGTTAGTGCCAGTATGCCGTAAACTTTGAAATCCACCCAGATGTCTGTGCGGATTTTGGGAGCCAGGTCCACGGCGTAGAAGAAGGCGACATACAGATTGAGGACGCCAGTGAAGAGGAAAAATACCACCCAGCTCAGATTGACCCGACGCCAAATCGGTGCGGGTACGGTGATGGCCTTGCCCAGCATACGCTCGGTCAGGGTCGTGGCGCCGAACCATTGACTGCCCAGGAAGGCCGCGGAGAATAACCAGTCGACAGCGGTAGGCTTCCATTTGATGAAAATGTCATTATGCAATACCAGCGTGGCCCCGCCCAGCACGACGATGAGTCCGAGGCTGATGAGGTGCATGGTTTCGATGCGACCGTGTCGCCACCGCGCATAGCTGACCTGCGCCACACTGGCTGCTATTGCGACCGCAGTGGCGGTGTAGATGCCGTAAAATTTGTAGGCGGCGAAGAATAATAACAGGGGGAAGAAGTCGAACAGTAGTTTCATAGTGGCGTCGTTATCGTGCTAGTGAAGGGTTTTGACAGCATAACGCCGGTGATAGTTCTGCATGATTTCACGCACTGGTACCGGATAGTCCAGATCATCCATCTGGCGCATGCCCTCGCGGAAGAAATCTGCAGCATCGTCCGGCAGGCATGTGCTCAATTCGCTGAAGACCCGTTCCATGAGCGCCGGGTCATATGAGCGGGTCGCCACGATGCCCCGATTGAGGTGGAGGATGCGCCAGGGGCGACTGGGATTGGTCTTGTCAAGATCCTGGCGAATGGCCGGTGCGGTGGCTGCGATGATCTCTCCCATCTCGGTGCACAGGGTGGTGAGCTGTGCCGTGTCCAGGGTCTGGTTGGCGCGTGCGGCGAAGGTGTTGACGATAGTTTCCAGGTTGTTGAGGGTCCCGCCATGGCGGGCTATCCACAAGGCTAGGGGCAGGACCTGGGCATCGATGGTCAGGTGCGAGGCCCTTTGCTGGAGCTGTGCCGCCCACTGGTCGAGATCCTGGAGCAGTCCCAGGCCATAATCCGCCAGTTCGGTGATGTCCGTATCGCCGACGCCGTGGTCCGGGCGGTTTTGTTCATCGGTCTCGATGCGGCGCAGCACATCACAAAATTGTTGCAGGGCCTTGGTGAGCAATTCGGGACTGACGGCATCGGGTGGGTGGGTCTCCCGCGCCTGGTAGGCCGCGATAACGGGTGCCGCCGCACGCTGGATGGCGTTGGCAAGGTCGTCGATAGTGGGCGTGGCATGTGACATGTGTCTTTGGCTGCGTCTCGCGGGCGTTAGGGATGTTCATTGGGGTGAGTGAAAATCAGGCAGCGGATACTCTAGCACATGCGCAGCCTGTCGGGGACAGCTGCGCGGCGGATGCGGTACACTAGCACCATGCCTGACCATGGATACGATCTGCACAGCCATTCTACCGCCTCCGATGGGACCCTGTGCCCAGCGGCACTGGTGGCTTATGCGGCGCAACGCAATATCCATACCCTGGCCCTGACGGACCATGATACGACCGCAGGGTTGGCCGAGGCGCAGGTGGCCGCATACACACACGGCCTGCAACTGGTGCCCGGAGTGGAGATATCCGTCACCTGGGAGCGACAAACGGTGCATGTGGTGGGCTTGCATGTCGATGCGGCGGATCTGCTGTTGCAGACGGGACTGGAACGCCTCCAGGCCTTTCGTTGCTGGCGGGGTGAGGAGATGGCGCGGCGGTTGGAAAAGCACGGTGTGGCCGGTGCCTGGGAAGGGGCGTGTGCGCATGCCGGGCGGGCCACGCTGGGGCGCGCCCATTTTGCCCGTTTTCTGGTCGAACAGGGCTATGCCGAGTCATTCAAGGACGTGTTTAAACGCTATCTGGTCAAGGGTCGACCGGGCTATGTGAGCGGTGATTGGGCCACTCTGGAGGAGGCGGTTGGCTGGATTTGCGGGGCCGGTGGGCAGGCGGTGGTTGCCCACCCGGCCCGTTACCGGCTGACTGCCACGCGGCTGCGTCGTCTGTTGGCTGAATTTCGCGAGCACGGGGGTGAAGGTATTGAGGTCGTCTCTGGCAGTCATTGCGAGAACGATGTGCGCCACATGGCCGTGGTCGCAGAGAAGGCCGGTCTGCTGGCCTCGTGTGGCTCGGATTTTCACGGACCAGGGAATCCCTATGTCGAACTCGGCCGCCTGCGCAGGCTGCCCGAGACATGCCGAGCGGTGTGGACCGCTTGGACCCCGCTAGCGGGGCGACGGCTGTCGGCCTGACCGGTGAGTGTCGCCTGTTATCTGCGATATCTGTAGCGCCTCTGCAGTCGGGTGAAGATGGATACGCCACAAACATTGATCACGTCATGAGCCAGTTTTTCCAGATCCATCCCGATAACCCACAGCCACGGCTGATCGGTAAGGCGGTCGAACTCGTCCTTCAGGGCGGGGTGATCGCCTATCCGACAGACTCGGCCTATGCCCTGGGCTGTCACCTGGGTGACAAGGGTGCCATGGAGCGTATCCGGCGGATTCGCCAGCTGGACGAACGGCACAATTTCACCCTGGTGTGCCGCGATCTGTCCGAACTGGCGGTGTATGCCCGAGTCAACAATCCGGACTATCGCCAGCTCAAAGCATTGACTCCGGGGCCCTATACCTTCATCTTGCGCGCGACACGCGAGGTGCCACGGCGTCTGCAACATCCCCGACGCAAGACCATCGGTCTGCGGGTGCCGGACAATACTGTGGTGCAGGCCCTGCTCAAGGCACTGGGTGAACCGCTGATGAGCGTGACGCTGTTGCTGCCCGATCAGGGCCTGCCGATGACGGACGCCTATGAAATCCGCGACGCCCTGGAACATGAGGTGGATCTGATCATCGATGGCGGGCGCTGCGATATCGAGCCGACCACGGTGATTGACATGACCGGGGACATCCCTGAGGTTGTGCGTACGGGCAAGGGCGATGTCGCGCCATTTGCAGACTGAACACGCCGGTGAGGTGAGGTCACGGGCAAGGCGCCGGTTTTCGGCATCCTACTCAAAGCAGGTATACTCACACGATGCAAAATCTGAGCATTCTTCAAACCGTGGCCGTGGTGGCCTTGCCCCTATTGTTCGCGATCACCCTCCATGAGGTGGCACATGGCTGGATGGCCAACCGTCTGGGTGATGGCACCGCACGCATGTTGGGGCGTATTACCCTCAATCCGCTGAAACACATTGATCCGGTCGGTACTGTGCTGGTGCCATTGGCACTGGTGGCCGTCAGCGTGATTGCCCATACTCCACTGTTTCTGTTCGGCTGGGCCCGACCCGTTCCGATCAACCCGCGCAACCTGCACCACCCGCGCCGAGACATGGCCTATGTCGCCCTGGCCGGCCCTGGTGCCAATCTGCTCATGGCCATCCTCTGGCTGGGGGTGCTCAAACTGGCACTGGCCCTCGGAGGTGAGTCGAGCTGGGTGTCTCTGCCTCTGTTCTACATGGGCATCGCTGGCGTGACGCTCAACGTCTTACTGATGGTCCTGAACTTGGTACCCATTCCGCCGCTCGACGGTGGCCGTGTGCTGACCTCGATCTTGCCGCCGCATATCGCCCTGCTGGTGGACCGGATTGAGCCCTACGGCATCATGATCCTGCTGTTGCTGATGTTCACGGGGGTGCTGTGGACCTTCATCGGGCCGGTGATGGACTTCTTCAATCAGGGCCTGTTCAGCCTTGTCGGCCTGAGTTGAGGCCCTGGGTGTCTTTATCCAAGGAGTCGCTGTGAGTCCCCTTCCCAACCAGAAACAACGCGTCCTGTCGGGCATGCGCCCGACGGGTGCCCTGCATCTGGGACACTATCACGGGGTACTGAAAAACTGGATCAAGCTCCAGCACGAGTACGCGTGTTTCTTCTTTGTCGCTGACTGGCATGCACTGACTACACACTATGAGGAATCACACAGCCTGTCGCAGAACGTCTGGAATATGGTCATCGATTGGCTGGCTGTCGGCATCAGCCCGGGGGCGGCAACCCTGTTCCTGCAGTCCCAGGTGCCGGAGCATGCCGAGCTGCATCTGCTGTTGTCGATGATCACCCCGCTGGGCTGGCTGGAGCGCGTGCCGACCTACAAGGATCAACAAGAGAAACTCAAGGGGCGTGATCTGGCGACCTATGGGTTTCTGGGCTATCCCTTGTTGCAGAGTGCCGACATTCTCGCCTACAAGGCGGCTCTGGTGCCGGTCGGTGAGGATCAGGTGGCCCACGTCGAGCTGACGCGCGAGATCGCACGTCGTTTCAACCATATTTATGGACGCGAACCGGACTTTGAGGAGAAGATCGAGACCGCCCTCAGGCAAATGGGCAAGAAGTCGGCCAAGCTTTATCGCGAGCTGCGCAAACGCTACCAGGAACAAGGTGACGACGAGGCCTTGGCTACGGCTCGTGCCCTGCTGGACCAGCAGCAGAACATAACGCTGGGCGACCAGGAGCGCTTGTATGGCTATCTGGAAGGCTCCGGCAAGACCATCCTGCCAGAGCCCGATGCACTGTTGACACCTCAGGCCAAAATGCCCGGCCTGGATGGACAGAAAATGTCCAAATCGTACGGTAACACCATTGCCTTGCGTGAGGAGCCGGGCGTGGTGGAACAAAAATTGAGAACCATGCCGACAGACCCCGCCCGGGTACGGCGCAATGACCCGGGTGAGCCGGAAAAGTGTCCAGTCTGGGACCTGCATCAGGTATACTCGAACGATAAGACCAAGGCTTGGGTGGTGGAAGGGTGTCGCTCTGCGGGCATCGGTTGTCTGGACTGCAAGCAGCCGCTGATCGATGCCATCCAGGACGAACTGGGTCCCATTCGCGAACGTGCAAAACAGTACATTGCTGATCCGGTGCAGGTACGACGTATCATCACCGAGGGTTCCGAGGCGGCACGTGATGTGGCCCGGTTGACACTCGAGGAAGTGCGCCAGGCGATCGGGCTGATTTATCGGTGATGGTGCTGACGGGACGCTGGTAAAAGGGTATCGATCGAGTATTTCTCCGTGACCGGTTCACAGGTTCCGTGTGCCAAGAGGCAGCCAGATGATTTCAATAATCGGACGCGGATCCCGGATACGGCACACTCATGACTGACACCGAGACGGATCAAACCCAACCGATCCCGCTCGCGCCAGAGACATTGCGCCCGGCACAGGGGGAGATGCCGTTCGCCATCGTGCAGGGGACGGCCGTCACTGAATTGCCCCTGGACTTGTATATTCCGCCGGATGCACTGGAGGTCTTTCTCGAGGCCTTCGAGGGGCCACTTGACCTGCTGCTGTATCTGATCAAACGCCAGAACCTCAATATTCTCGATATCCCCGTTGCCGAGGTCACCCGCCAGTACATCGAGTATGTCGAGCTGATGAAAGAGTTGCATCTGGAACTGGCAGCGGAATATCTGGTGATGGCGGCCATGCTTGCGGAGATCAAATCCCGTATGTTGCTGCCGCGCCCCGCCGAGAGCGAAATCGAAGAGGAAGACCCGCGCGCTGAACTCATCCGCCGGTTGCAGGAATACGAACGTTACAAGCAGGCGGCCGAGGATATTGATGCCTTGCCGCGCGTGGAACGCGATATCTGTCCGGTCCAGGTCGAGGAACCGGATCACAAGGTCATGAAACTGCCGCCTCAGGTCGAGTTGCGCGACCTGCTCGATGCATTGAAAGAGGTGATGAGCCGCGCCGAGCTGTTTGCCCGTCATCAAGTGCAGTTTGAACCTCTGTCGGTGCGCGAACGTATGTCGCATGTACTCGGCCTGCTCACTGTCGATGGATTTAGCGCATTTACTACGCTGTTCCCTACAGAAGAGGGACGGCGCGGGGTGGTGGTCACGTTGCTGGCTATCCTGGAATTGCTCAAGCAGACGCTGATCGAACTGGTGCAAACCGAGCCCTACGGGGCGATTCACGTGAAGGCCACCGGGGAGAGTGTGCAGGCCGATGCGCTGGTGACAGAAGAAGGGCAAGGCTGACAGATTGATATGATAGACGAACAGACACTCAAACAGATCATCGAAGGGGTGCTGCTGGTGGCCGGTGAGCCACTCAGCCTGGATCGGTTGCTGGCGTTGTTTCCTGAGGAACAACGCCCGGAACGGGTCCGCGTGCGCGATACCCTGGTGCAACTCGCGACGGACTGCACGGGGCGGGCGCTGGAGCTCAAGGAGGTGGCCAGCGGTTTTCGCTATCAGGTGCGCCAGTCGCTCTCCACCTGGGTGTCCCAGTTGTGGGAGGAACGCCCGCCGCGCTACTCCCGTGCCCTGCTCGAGACGCTCGCCCTGATCGCCTACCGTCAGCCGATCACGCGCGCCGAGATCGAGGACATTCGCGGCGTGACCGTCAGTACACACATTATGAAAACCCTGCAGGAGCGCGAGTGGGTGCGGGTGGTGGGGCATCGTGATGTCCCCGGCAAGCCGGGCATGTATGCGACCACGCGCCAGTTCCTCGACTACTTCAATCTGAAGACGCTGGAGGCGTTGCCCACGCTGGTCGAGATCCGGGATATTGATGAGATCAATGCGAGCCTGGCGCTGGAGATTCCGGATACGGCGATGTCTGGTGACACGACAGACACGACGGCAGAGGCCGATGACGCGTCGCGGTGCGCCAGTGGTGCGCAGAGCGATGACGAAATGCTTGTCCAGGGTGTGACCGATGAGATTACACCGGACACGGCGAACACGGGCGCACAGAGTGAAGCTGATAATGGGGCGGACAATGAGGAGGATGACCCCACGGGGGAGGTGCACGACACGTCCGCAGACTCCATGCCATCCTCATCGTCGCCAGGCGACGCGGCGAGGATTGAATCCACCGTCTACGATGCGGTGCCAGAGGAGGATGCCGGTGAGTCTGAGGCATCTTCTGTCGAGGCGACTACCGAGGATGCGAAGTGCGAGTCACACCCCGATCCCGCCTCTGCCGAGGGCTGATATGTCCCGGTGCCTCCCTGCAAGATCTTTCCGGCGTTTGAGCGATGGATGAGAAACTGCAAAAAGTACTGGCGCGCGTCGGGCTGGGATCACGTCGCATGCTGGAGGAGTGGATCCGGGCAGGGCGGGTCAGTGTCAATGGCGTGGTCGCACAGATCGGTGATCGGGTGCGTATGGATGTGCGTATTACGGTCGATGGGCGACCCGTGTCCAGCCAGCGTTTCAACCCGCGTCGACGGATAGTGATTTACCACAAGCCGGTCGGTGAGGTCTGCACTCGACACGATCCCGAGGGACGGGCGACCATCTTCGCCGCTCTGCCACGGTTGCGCGATGGCCGCTGGATCACGGTAGGTCGACTCGATCTCACCACCTCGGGCCTGCTCCTGATCACCAATGATGGCGAGTTGGCCAATGTGCTGATGCACCCCTCCCACAAAGTCGAACGTGAATACGCCGTGCGTGTGCGCGGCGAGGCATCGGATGAGACCCTGCTCGCCCTGCGCAAGGGTGTTGCACTGGATGACGGTCTTGCCCATTTCGACAGTATCCTGGATGGAGGGGGTGTGGGGAGTAATCACTGGTACCACGTTTCCCTGCGCGAGGGCCGCAATCGGGAGGTCCGTCGTTTATGGGAGGCACGGGGTATCGAGGTCAGTCGCCTGATCCGCGTGCGTTATGCCACCGTGGCGCTACCACGGCGCCTGCGTGCGGGGCATTGGGAGGAACTGGGTGCCGAGGAAACCGAAGCCCTGCTGCACTGCGTGGGCATGACACCGGAGAAGGAAGTCGCCGCGCAAGGCATGCGGGGCCGAAAAGCGCATGTGACCCGATCCGGACAGCGGGGACACAGCAAGGCAGCGGGTGCGGCGAGCAGGTCACGGGCACCGGCGCTCGCAGACAAACCGATCTCAAAGCGTTATCCCCGGATGGTCGAACGTGATGAATTACGCCCTGGGCGATGCCCCGCAGGGCGCCATAATACGGGCACAAAGACGGGGAATGGCTCGGCAAAACCTGTGACCCGAACCGCGCCCCGCAAGGCGTCCAGCCGTGGCGATGGCGTACGCGGAAAGGGCGCTCAGGGACATACACAAAAAGGGCGCTCGGGACGGAACTCTTCCCCGCGCAAATGAGCACTGCGCAAGGCATACGCGCGATATTTCGCCGTCTGCATCAGGCCTATGGCCCGCAGGACTGGTGGCCGGGCGATACGCCTTTCGAGATCATGGTCGGGGCCGTTCTCACCCAAAATACTGCCTGGCGCAATGTTGAACGGGCAATCGCCAATCTGATCAAATACCATGCCCTGTCACCGGAGGCGATCCTTGCCGTTCGCCCCGAACGGTTGGCCAACTGGCTCAAACCATCCGGCTATTTCAACGTCAAGGCTGGGCGATTACGCAATTTCTGCCGCTGGTATCTGACACAGGGTGGACTCGAGGCGTTGGGTGCATTGCCGCTCCCGGTATTGCGTGAGGGCTTGTTATCGGTCAACGGTATCGGGCCTGAAACGGCCGATGATATCATCCTCTATGCCTTCGAGCGTCCGGTGTTTGTGATTGATGCTTATACGCGGCGAGTGTTTGCCCGACTGGTACTCCTGGACGCGGCGATGGCCTATGAGTCGATGCGCGCCGCATTTGAGGATGCCTTTGCGAGCGGACCGCAGCGGGTACAGGTGTTCAATGAATACCATGCCTTGATCGTGGTGCATGCCAAGAACGTATGCCGAAGCAGGCGGCCTCTGTGCCAGGGTTGTTGTCTGCGTACGCGTTGCCCATCACGGCAGGATGGAGCATTATAGCGCGCCGTGTGTGAGGGGGGGGATGTAAAAGGGCTGGAGGGCGTTCCAGAAAGGGGGCAGACCTAGCTGGCTTGGCGCAACTGATGGCGTGAGCGCAGGGTATAGGGTTTGAGTTCGGCCGGCAGATCGATGTACTCGTCGAGGAGGATCACGACCTTACGTGTCCCTGTGTCGGAGGCCAGTTGCAGCAGGTGATCGACGATATCCTGGTGCTGTAGCGCGGCATTGACTCCGCGCAGTACAAAGACACCAAAATGCGGTGTACCTTCAATATGTTCGAGGACATTCTTGGCCGACTGGGTACGGGGGATGACGATGTGGCTGGCGCCGATGCGGTGCATGCCCTGTTCGGGGAGCCATTGGTAGATGGCCTTGTTGGTGAACCGGCTCAGGCGGGTGAACATATCGATGAGCCGCTCGATGTCATAGCTCTCAAGAGAGATCAATCGGTAATTGCCATCCAGTATCTTATCGAACTGGCTGAGATAATCCATCCAGGGGGCCCCTCTTCATCGTATCGATAATATTAGTAGAGGAGCAGGGGGAAATACAGTGAACAGGGTCATAAATCTAGGCTAAACATGCCTGTACAGCCTGTTATTGTCGAGAATATGCTTTCAAGGGCAATGAGATACCTCCCTGTTAACCCTGCTGGGTCGAGTCCTGTTCAGCGGTCGCGGATACCGGTGGCAATAAGGTCCGTGTCGCATCTGTTGCCGGGTCATCGGCCGGGCTGCTCTTCTGATTGCAGGCTACCCGGTTGCGGCCGCTGTCTTTGGCGCGATAGAGGGCGGCATCGGCCTCCTGAAACAAGGCCATGGCATTTTGTCCCCGTCGTAGCCGGGCTATGCCCAGGCTGATGGTCAGCGCAAAGGACTCATCACCCGCCCGGAAGGGGTGTTGCGCTACGCTTTGACGAATACGCTCGGCGAGCAATCTGGCACCCTCCATATCGGTATTATTGAGTATCAGTGCAAATTCCTCACCGCCGAAACGATATAACGCATCACAGCTACGGATACAGCTACGGATACATGTGACTACGGTCTTGAGCGCCTGATCGCCGGTAACATGCCCGTAACGATCATTGACCTGCTTGAAGTAGTCGATATCCACTGCGATTAGGGACAGAGGGGTGTCATGGCGCTGCGCCAGTTCGATTTCATGGGCCAGGGTGGTGTCCAGAGATGCGCGGTTATGGGCCCCGGTGAGTGGGTCAATGAGGGCAGCCTCGCGGGCCTGGCGATACAATAAGGCATTGCGCAAGGGATAGAGCAGTGCGCACAGCAGATTTTCGAATATCTCAAGTTCACACGGTGTAAACCGGTGGTGGTGGCTCAGGGTAAGCTCACCCAGGGCTTCGCCGCTGAGGGTCAGCGTATAGTGGCATTGGTGGCGTGCTGTTTTACCAAACTGCAGCGTTACCCCCATTGGCTCAAAATGATAACTGGCGCTGTCGTGGTCGATAAACTCACGAACGAATTCGTGAAATTCACCCAACACCGTTTCCAGGTCCAGGCTGGTTTGCAGTAGCGCAGTGAGGCGCAGGCTGCGTTGCAATGTCTCACCAACCAATGTGCTGAGACTGTCACCAATGGGTGTTGACACATCATTGGGTGCTGGGGTCTGGACGTGAAGTACCATGTATCGAATCCCGTTTTCTGTTGTTCAAAGTATGATGTAATATCTGAATGCGATTTTCATGCCATGGTTAGATAACATATGAATAATGTTAAATAACAACATGTTATACTTCTAGTAATTTATCAAGAGACAAGAGTGTCAAATAAATGTCTTGCCGTTTGCGGTAAATAACGGCAAAGGACGAGTCTCTGACAACGCCATGGCAGTAGCTTCTTGATGGTCAGAATGACGTAAACTCATCAGGGTTCCCCCTGCAACCCTGAGCCGCCGTCCGCCAGGTTCATGGCAGTATCAAGGTCCTCCCCTGACATGACTATTCGCCGATCTTGAACCATCTGCTCAGGCCATGAGGGTCTACCGGGGCGTACACTGGGTGCTCGGTGCCTGGCGCGCCAGCGGCGCGTTTCCGGGATACAGAAGTTGATATGTCGAGGGCATTTACTGAGCGTTGAGTTGCTGTCCGGTGTGTCCGTGACTGTCTGATCCCATCAGATAGAGATAGGTGCCCATGATGGCATCAGGGGTGGGGTGGATGTTCATGTCTTCGCCTGGATACAGGCGCAGGCGCATGGCGGTACGCACTGCACCGGGGTCGATGCTGTTGAAACGGATATTCGGCTCGTTTTCGTATTCGTCGGCAAAGATTTGCATCATGTTTTCAATGGCGGCATTGGATATGCCATAGGCGCCCCAGTAGGCTCGGCCATGCCGGCCCACCTCGGCGGTGGTGAAGACGACAGAGGCATCGGGGGACTGTTTCAGTATGGGCAGGCAGGCACGGGTCATCAAGAAGGAGGCGTTCAGGTTGACCTGCATGACCTTGATCCACATTTCCAGATCATAGAGGTGTGCGGGAGTACGGGTGCCAGCCAGGGCGGCATTGTGCAGCAGGCCGTCGAGGTGACCGAATTCGCGCTCCAGGGTCTGGGCCATATCCGCATAATCCTTGAACCGGGCGCCTTCCAGGTTCATCGGATAGATGCCCGGCTGGGGTCCCTCGGCGGCCTCGATGGTGTCGTAGACGTGCTCCAGTTTACGTACGGTGCGTCCCAGCAGCACAACGGTGGCGCCGTGAGCGGCAAAGCTGCACGCGGCGGCGGCGCCGATGCCGTCACCGGCACCAGTGACCAGGATGACACGATCCTTGAGCAGATCGGGGGTGGCTTGGTAATCCTTCATAACGCAGGGTTCCTCTTACGGCATAAGGTGTGACGTCGATGGACCGGTACAGGTGGCTCGCCGGGCTCAATCGGAGTTTGCGGCCATAATATGGCGTGCGCATTGTAGCCCACTTCGTACTGCACCTTCGAGTGTTGCGGGGTAGCCGGTACGAGTATGGTCGCCGGCGAGCCAGCAACCGCGTACGGCGGTGGTCGCCAGCGGCCGGTCGCGATTGATGCCGACCTCGCAGGCGAAGGTAGCGCGTTTTTCCCGGATAATCCGTGTGCTGAGTGGAGCGGGCCAGTCGGGAAAATGGTACGCGATGTCATCGTGTACACGTGCAATCAGTGCGCTGTTGTCGAGGCGCATATGCGGCCCTCCTGCGCTGATAACGGCGGCGATCAGTCCGGGCTGGGCGCAGATGCGGCGATCGATGAGCCAGTGCACGGTCGTGCCCAGCAGCCCAGTCATGGTCTGTGCCAAGCGGACCGAGGTGGGGTACTGGAGATAGATGGTGCAAATCGGTTCATAGCGAAAGTGGGTGAGTTGTTCGGCGATCGTATGCAGTGCCGGGTGGGGCGCGAGCAGTGGCAGGCAGGCGTGCGGGGGCAGGGCCAGGACCACGTGACGGGCGGCATGATGCTGTTTGTCGGCAATGATGCCGCGTACCCCCGATGCATCGATCTCCAGTGCACTCACGCGCTGACCCAGGTGCACGGTGGCCCCCAGTCGTTCCAGTGTTTTGCGGGCGGGATCGGCCAGCAGGTGCCCGAGATCGGTCGTGGGAAACAGCAGATCCGTATCTCTCCGACGGTGGGCGAAACTGTCGTGTAATACCGTCAGAAAGACCTCAGCTGAAGCCCTGGCGGGCGGGATGTTCATGATCGCCAGACACAGCGGGTGCCACAACACCTCACAGGGCCGCGCGCCCTGTCCGTGGCGCGCCAGCAGTGCTTGTACACTGATATCGGTATCGAGACGAAATCCGCTCCTGGCCAGGCGCAGGCACATACCGGCGGCGCGGATGCGATCACGCAACGAGAGGCCGCGGCTGCCCAGCAGGGCGGTGAGTATGTGCAGGGGGGCGGGCAGGTGTGGGGCACGCAGGGTGAAATCGTCACCGTTACGTGCACGCAACCGCAGGCTCAGCGCCTCGCGGCACAGGTACTCGCTGGTATTGACACCGAGGGTGTGCAGCAGGGCGAGGGTATCGTGGTAGGCACCGGTGAGCAGGTGCTGGCCATTGTCGATCGCCTGTTGGTCGAAGCGGACACGCCGGGCGCGCCCACCGAGCTGGCGCGCGGCCTCGAACAGGGTGACCGCATAGCCTTGGCGGGCCAGAGTGCAGGCAGCACTGAGCCCGGCCCAGCCACCGCCGACCACGATGACCCGATGCGTCGCGCGATTCATCCTGATTGCGTGTGTTTTTGCCGTCGTCGGTAGCGCCGACGCTCGCGGCGCGCCGTGGTCCAGGCAATCCACAGCTTGCGCAGTGGTGTGAGGGCAATGCGTTGTTCGAGTACCCGAAAGTCGTTATTGACGATTTTCTGCAAGGTGGTGCGATAGACGGCAGTCATGATCAGGGCGCTACGCTGGCGATAGCGATCCTGTTCGGGCAACAGTGTCTCGGCCTGCTGGTAGTACTCAAATGCACGCTCGGCCTGGAAGGCAAACAGTGCGCGCAGAGGTGCATCGGTCTTGAAGTGCAGGAGTGCAGGTTCATCGAGGTTGAAGCGGACCAGGTCCTCTCGTGGCAGATAGATGCGCCCGCGCTGGGCGTCTTCGCGGACATCGCGCAAGATGTTAGTGAGCTGGAAGGCCATGCCCAGTTTATGGGCGAACTGGAGGGTGCGTTGGTCCTCGTAGCCGAAGATCGTTGCGGAGAGCTGGCCGACGACACCAGCGACACGGTGGCAGTACAGGGCCAACTCCTTGAAACTGTCGTAACGGGTCTGATCGAGGTCCATTTGCATGCCGTCGATGATCTCCTGGAACAGTTCCTCGGCAAGGGCGAACCGCTCCAGTGCGCTGGCGAGAGCGCGGGAGACCGGGTGGCGGGGTTGCGCGGTAAACAGCCGGGTGATCTCCTCGCGCCACCACTGTAGATTGACCCGAGCGACGCTGGTATGGGTGCCATCATCATCGACGATGTCGTCGATCTCACGACAAAAGGCATACAGGGCGGTAATGGCCTGACGCTGCGCCTGGGACAGGAACAGGAAACTGTAGTAGAAGCTTGAGCCGCTATGTGCGGCCTTGTCCTGGCAATAGTCGTCGGGGGTCATGGCCTGGGGCAATGAGTTTTTCATGGCGGTGTCTGTGCCCGGCCTTGCTTGGCGCTACGGGCGAGTGACGAAGCAGATCATCATAGCGCAAACCCGGCTGGTGTGCCTGTCACGTAGCGTTTAGCGCCGAAATCCGGCCGTAAACGCACGCCAGACCACCCACCCCCAATCGCGTGTCGTGAGCCGGGGACGGGAAAAGGCATCGTCACCGATGCCGTGGAGCTTTTGCAACACGCGTGTCCCCCCCATGATGATGAGTCGCAGTTCCAGGGCGAAACGCCCGTGCAATGTCACGCCCAGCGGGGAGCCGGAGCGCATCAGGCGCCGTGCCCGCTCGATCTGGGCGTCCATGAATAGGCGCATGGCCGGGGTGGTACGGCCCTGGCGAATGTCCTCTTCGCTGACACCGTAGCGGGCCATCTCGTCTTGTGGCAGGTAGATGCGATCGTTTTCTGTGTAGTCCTGGCGAATGTCTTGCAGAAAATTGATGAGTTGCAGGGCGCTGCACACGGCGTCTGAGTGTGCGAGGTTGCGTGGTGTGGCAGCGCCATACAGGTGCAGCAACAGGTGGCCTACAGGATTGGCGGAATGGCGGCAGTAGTCCATGACCTCGCCGAAGTTGGCGTAGCGAAGATGGGTGACATCCATGCGAAAGGCGTGCAGGAGGTCGTGAAACGGTGCGAGGGGCAGGGTGTGACGGCGGATGACATCGGCCAGGGCGATGAAGAGTGGATCATCGACGGGCTCGCCAGCGGCTATGGCATCGAGTTGGCGTGCATAGTCATCGAGTTGGTCCAGGCGCGCCGCTGGCGCCAGCTTACCCTCATCGGCAATATCATCGGCCCGGCGGGCAAAGGTGTAGATGACGGTGATCGGCTGGCGCAGTCGGCGTGGTAGCAGGCGCGAGGCGACGGGAAAATTTTCGTAATGCTGACGTGCCAGTGCCAGACAGTCGGCATAGGCGCGACGCAGGCGCTGTTCGCTCATGTGCTTTGTGCTAGGGTTGGGCGTAGCGTTTTGCGATGGAGTGATGGTATGAAAAGCATAAAAAACCTGTTTGTGGGTCTGGTGATCGGCCTGCTTCTGGGACTATGGTTCGGAGTCAATATCGGCAAGAATCGAATGATTTACAGCAACCCGTTTACTGAAGTCGGGGTTCGGGCGCGGCTGAAGCAGACGGGTGAGCGCATCATGGAAAAGAGTGGCCAGGTCCTGGAGCAGGGCGGCAAGGTCTTGCAGAATTCGATAAAACGACATTGAGTCGTTCGCGATACCGGTTGCGGATGGCGGCGCACTCTGTTGTCGTGCGCCCATGCCCGTCATTCACCGTCACCGCTCCCTTCCACACGACGTGCCCCCTTTTCTACCTGCTCCAACGCCTTGATGTCTTTCTTGGCCTCGATGCCGAGTTCAGCGAGGCGCCGGGCACTGGGTAACACCCGGGTGTCGAAGGAACCCACAGCCTTGTTGTAGTGATCGATGCTGCTGCCGAGACTGTTACCTAAACGTGAGAGGTGCTCGGTGAAGGTGGCCAGGCGGGAGTAGAGTTCCTCACCGTCCTTGCGTATCTCCTCGGCATTCTTGGCCAGTTGTTCCTGGCGCCAGCCGTAGGCGACGGCGCGCAGCAGGGCGACGAAACTCGTTGGGGTGGCCAGGATGACCTTTTGGCGTAGGGCATACTCGAGCAGGTCACGGTCCTGTTCCATCGCCGCACTGAGGAAATGCTCACCCGGGATGAACAGCACGACGAAGTCAGGGGTGTGATCAAACTGGCGCCAGTAGGCCTTGCCTGCCAGCTCCTTGACACGCTCACGCAGGTTGCGGGCATGGCGTTCCAGTCCTCGTTGGCGTTGTGTCTCGTCAGTGGCCTCCATGGCGTCGAGATAGGCGTCCAGCGGGGTCTTCACATCCACGACGACCTGGCGACCGTCGGGCATGCGTACCACCATGTCGGGACGCACGGCACCGTCATCGGTACGCACATGGGTCTGTTCGTCAAAGTCGCAGTGCTCGACCAGCCCCGCCAGCTCGACCAGCCGGCGCAGGGTCATCTCGCCCCAACGCCCACGCACCTGCGGGCGACGCAAGGCCTGGACCAGGTTGCGGGTCTCGCCCTGCAGGTTCTCCTGGGCTCGAGCCATGGACTCGAGGTGTTTGTGCAGGGCACCGTAGGCCTCCTTGCGGTCTTTTTCGATGTCGTGAATTTGTTGCTCGGTCTTGCCAAGGGCCTCGCGGATGGGCTTGACCAGATGCTCTATCGCCTGTTCACGCTGGGCCAGCTCGCCCTGCGCCTGGACGTGGAATTGTTTGAGATTTTCCTGGGCAAGTTTGAGAAATTCCTCGTTGTTGTGCCTCAATGCCTGACTGGACAGGGCGCTGAAGGTCTCGGCCAACTGGTCACGGGCCTGGCGCAGGCCATCGAGCTGTGATGCGGTGGCGCGACGTTCGCCTTCCAGGGTGGCGCGCAGGGCGGCCTGTTCCTCACGCAGTGTGGCGAGTCGGCGCTGCTGGCGCAGATGGGCAAGGAGGTAACCGAGTGTGCCGGCAACCAGAGCGGTCAGTCCCAGGGCGAGGTCGAGGTCTTGTAGGGTAGGTAAAGGCATTAACGATCCAGGGGGGGCTGTGTGTGTCGGGTGTCGGTGGGGCGCTTAGCCTGCGTGTCGGGCGGCGAGCCAGTCGAGCAGTTCGTCGGGGTGGTCGAGCAGGGCATCGGCGCCCCAGTGCTCGGGGTGTTCGTGTGCACCGATGTAACCGAAACGTGCGACCAGACTGGGCATGCCGGCGGCGTGTCCGGCCCGAATATCGCGTTCGGCATCGCCCAGGTAGACGCATTCGAGCGGCGTGCAGCCCACCTCATGGCAGGCATGGAACATCGGCGCGGGGTGTGGTTTGCGCTCGCTCAAGGTGTCGCCGCTGACCACGCAGGCAGCGCGTTGCATGAGACCCAAGGCGCTGAGCAGGGGGTTGGTCAGCCAGGCGGGTTTGTTGGTGACGACACCCCAGGTCAGTCCGGCCTGCTCCAGGGCCGAGAGGACTTCGGTCATGCCGGGAAACAGGCGGGTGTGTAAGGCGAGGTTGGCCCGATAGACATCGAGCAAGCGTTGGCGCAGGTGGGCGTAGTTGGGCTGCCCGATGGACAGGTCAAAGCCGAGCGTGATCAGGGCCTGGGCGCCGTGAGAGACGGCCGGGCGAATCTGTTCAAGGGACAGCGCCGCCCGGCCCTGTTCCTGCAACACGGTATTGAGCGCATATGCCAGGTCCGGGGCGGTGTCGGCCAGGGTGCCGTCGAGGTCAAAGAGCACGGCGCGTATCGATGATTGGCCGAGAACATCGCGTGCCGGCGTGGGTCTGTGTGCCGTGGGATGTGGACGGTGGGGGGGGGATGCCATATATCGTGGGCCGTAGCGCTCGTGTGACTCAGGCGTCACGCACGCAGTGCATCAGATAGTTCACATCGGTGTCGGTCCCAAGACGGTAGCGTCGGTTCAGTGGGTTGTAGCTCATGCCGGTCAGATCCCGTATCGCTAGTCCAGCGTGGCGCGCCCAGGCCTCGATTTCCGAGGGGCGCAGGAACCGGGCGTAGTCATGGGTGCCCTTGGGCAGCATGCGCAGCAGGTATTCGGCACCGATGATGGCGAGCAGATAGGCCTTGGGATTGCGGTTGATGGTGGAGAAAAACACCGGCCCGCCGGGTTTGACGAGCCGGGCGCAGGCGGCAATGATCGACGCTGGGGCCGGTACATGTTCGAGCATTTCCATGCAGGTGACCACGTCGAACTGCCCAGGGGCTTCGGCGGCCAGTACCTCGGCGGTGACGCGGCGATAATCGACATCGACGCCGGACTCGTGACGGTGGAGCTTGGCGACGGTCAACGGTGCCTCGCCCATGTCGATGCCGGTGACCTGTGCGCCGCGTGTGGCCATAGATTCACTGAGGATGCCGCCACCACAGCCGATGTCCAACACGCGCTTACCTGCCAGACTGGCCCGTTGGTCGATGTAGTCCAGGCGCAGGGGGTTGATATCGTGCAGGGGCTTGAATTCACTGTCCGGATCCCACCAGCGCGAGGCGAGAGCCTCAAACTTGGCAATCTCGGCGTGATCGACGTTGTGATGAGTCTCGTTCATAGGGGTGAATGATAGCGGGATTTGCGCTATGTAGCCAATGTCGGGATGTCTGTCCCCCCTCGGGATCACGGTGAGTGATTTTCCCGCAGGCGCTGCTGCCAGCGGTGAGCGCTGTCACGCAGTTCCTCGACATCCAGCGTGGTCAGAGTGCGGTCTTTTAATACCTGGCGCCCGGCAACCCAGACATCGGTGACCTTGTCGCGGCCCGTGGCATAGACGAGCTGCGAGAGGGGATGATAGACCGGCTGGGTCTCGATATCACCGAGGTCGACGGCGATGATATCTGCGGCCTTGCCGGGGAGCAGAGAGCCGGTGATCCCGTCCAGACCCAGGGCGCGGGCACCGCCCAGGGTGGCCATGCGTAGCGCGGTCTGTGCGGGGATGACCCGGGGATCACCGGCGACGGCCTTGGCGAGTAGGGCGGCGGTGCGCATCTCGCTGAACATGTCTAAGTCGTTGTTGCTGGCCGCACCGTCGGTACCGATGGCAATATTGACCCCGGCCTCCTCCAGGGCCGCGAGGGGACAGAAACCGCTGGCCAGTTTCAGATTGGACTCCGGGCAGTGCACCACATGGGCGCCGGCCTCGGCGTAGCGGGCGATTTCAGCCTCACTGATCTGGGTCATGTGCACACCGACGAGATGCGGGCCGAGCAGGCCGAGGGCGTCGAGGCGGGCCAGGGGGCGCTGGCCATCCTGGCGCACGGCCTCGTCCACCTCATGGGCGGTCTCGTGGAGGTGTATGTGCACGGGGATGTCCAGTTCCTCGGCGTACATACGGATCCTCTCCAGGGGGGCATCGGAGACCGTGTACGGGGCATGCGGGGCAAAGGCGGTGGTGATCAGGGTGTTGTTCTTTAGCTCATCGTGCAGGGCAAGACCCTTGTGCAGATACGTCTCGACATCCTGGGCCCACACCGTGGGGAAATCGATCACGATGAGGCCGACCACGGCGCGCATGCCGGCCTGCGCGGCGGCCCGGGCGGCCTGGTCGGGAAAGTAGTACATGTCATTGAAACAGGTGGTGCCGCCGCGCAGCATCTCGGCGCAGGCCAGGCGGCTGCCTTCCAAGACAAACTCGGCGCTGACCCAGCGTTGTTCGGTGGGCCAGATGTGCTGGTTGAGCCATTCCATCAACGCCATATCGTCGGCCAGACCCCGCATCAGACTCATAGCGGCATGGCCGTGGGCATTGATCAGTCCCGGCAGCAGGACATGGCGGTCGAGTTCCGTATTGAGCTCAGCCTGATATTTTTCCCGCGCCACCGAACTCGGCAGCAGTTCGAGGATGTGACCGTTGTGTAGCGCAATGGCGGTATGTTCGAGTACGTCACCGGTCGGTTCGACCGGAATGACCCAATGGGCGTGCAGCAGGGTGTCGATACGTTGCATAGCGGTTCGTTGTGGCTAAAGTCGACGTAGTATACTCAAGCCTGCGCGGGTCTGTCCGTGCGAGTGGATTAGTGTGCCTGGCCACCGCGTGGGCCTGGACTATGATGTGTGCAGGCTGGACCTCAAGGCGCACGCTGTGTATCGTACGACGCGCCGCACCCGTTCTCCACATGGCTTTACCGGTCTGACTATCCGGGCGCTACTGGCGGGCGGTGTTTCACGCCGTCACTGTGCGAGTGGTGATGGTATCGACGTGATCCGCTCAGGACCGTAATATTCAATCCGACCATGGTTCCCAGAATACAATGATACAAACACGTGATACGGTGCGTGCCATCGAGTGGCGCCCGGGTCGCCTGCGCCTGCTTGATCAGCGCCGCCTGCCCGCCGTGACCGAATACTTGGAATATGACGATAGCGCCGGTGTCGCAGCGGCGATCCACGATATGGTCGTACGTGGAGCGCCAGCCATCGGTATCAGTGCCGCTTACGGCGTCGCGCTTGGCGCACGGCGTCGTTATGCCGAATCGGGTAAACTCTGGCGTGCGGCGATCGAGGCGGACTTCGCTGTGTTGGCTGCCTCGCGGCCCACGGCGGTAAATCTGTTCTGGGCGCTGGATTGCATGCGTGCCTGTCTGCCGGAGGGAGGCGATGATCCCGAGCCGGTCTTGCTGGCAGAGGCTCAGCGCATCCATGCCGAGGACGTGGCCGCCAACCGACACATGGGTGCGCTGGGGGCAAATCTGATTGCCCCCGGTAGCGGTGTGCTGACCCACTGCAATACCGGCTCACTGGCGACCGGCGGGTATGGCACGGCGCTGGGTGTGATCCGCAGCGCCTATGGTCAGGGCCGCCTGGCACGGGTCTATGCCGATGAGACTCGGCCTTGGTTGCAGGGAGCGCGGCTCACCGCCTGGGAACTCGCTCAGGACGACATTCCGGTGACGCTCAATGTCGACAGTGCCGCAGCGCATCTCATGCAGTGCGGTGAGGTGCAGTGGGTGATTGTCGGCGCGGATCGCATCGCGGCAAACGGCGATGTAGCCAATAAAATCGGCACCTATGCACTGGCCGTGGCCGCCCGCTACCATGGCGTGAAATTCATGGTCGTGGCACCCACCTCCACGGTGGACCTGGCCCTCGATGCGGGTCGTGCCATTCCCATCGAACAGCGTCCCGCCGAGGAGGTGCTCAGCTTGTCCGGACAGCGTGTTGCACCCCCGGGTGCGCAGGCCTGCAACCCCGCCTTTGACATCACCCCGGCTGGCCTCATCGATGCCCTTGTTACGGAACAGGGTGTGGTAGAGAGCCCGGATCGTGCAAAGATGTTAGCCATGATGAAATCCAGCTAAATTTTTACCTTTATTTTTCTTCAGCGCTTCGTAAAGCGTCTCTGAGCCGCGTTCCTCCAGATGCAGTAGGGAGGGTGAGTGTGGTAAACTAGGCGTTTAAACAGCCCGTACCACACCGCTGTGTACTTGCGGGCGGAACGCGGGTTGTTGGGGCATGTGCCTGTGCAGCGCCTTCCACTTTGAGAGGAAAGCTGGTCTTCGAGTATGGTTGAATTCGCAAAGGAAGTCCTCCCGGTCAATATCGAGGAGGAAATGAAACGGTCCTACCTGGACTATGCCATGAGCGTGATTGTCGGGCGCGCCCTGCCCGATGTGCGTGACGGTCTTAAGCCGGTACATCGGCGGGTCCTGTTTGCCATGCAGGAACTGGGCAACGATTGGAACAAGGCCTATAAGAAGTCGGCCCGTGTCGTCGGTGATGTCATCGGTAAATATCATCCCCATGGCGATGCCGCCGTTTATGACACCATCGTACGTATGGCGCAGACATTTTCCATGCGCTACATGCTGGTCGATGGCCAGGGCAACTTTGGCTCGGTCGATGGCGATTCACCGGCCGCCATGCGTTACACCGAAGTGCGCATGTCGCGTATTGCCCATGAATTGCTGATTGATATTGACAAGGACACGGTCGATTTCGCCCCCAACTACGATGAATCGGAGCAGGAACCCGAGGTCCTGCCGACACGGAGCCCCAATCTGCTGGTCAACGGTTCGGCGGGCATTGCCGTGGGTATGGCGACCAATATCCCACCGCATAATCTGACCGAAGTCGTCAATGCTTGTCTGGCACTGATTGAAAACCCGGCCATCGATATCCAGGCCCTGATGAATCATATTCCGGGTCCGGATTTTCCCACTGCCGGTATCATTAACGGCTCACGGGGCATCGTCGAGGCCTACCTGACCGGGCGTGGGCGTATTTATGTGCGTGGTCGTACCGAGGTCGAAGAGGAGAGCAACGGTCGCCAGCGCATCGTGGTGACTGAACTGCCCTATCAGGTCAATAAGGCCCGTTTGCTCGAAAAGATTGCCGATCTGGTCAAGGAAAAGAAACTCGAAGGCATCAGTGAGCTGCGCGACGAGTCCGACAAGGACGGTATGCGCATGGTCATCGAACTGCGTCGCGGCGAGATAGCCGAGGTGGTGTTGAACAATCTGTATCAGCACACCCAGTTGCAGAATGTCTTCGGCATTAATATGGTCGCCCTGGTCGATGGCCAGCCGCGTCTACTCAATCTCAAACAGATCATCGAAGCCTTCGTGCGCCATCGGCGCGAGATTGTCACCCGCCGTACTCTTTATGAGCTGCGCAAGGCGCGTGACCGTGCCCATCTCCTGGAAGGTCTGGCCGTGGCACTGGTCAACATCGACCCGATCATTGCACTCATCAAGGCGGCCGCCAGTCCCGCCGAGGCCAAGGAACGCTTGATGGTGACCGGCTGGGAGCCCGGTGTGGTCGTGCAGATGTTGGAACGTGCCGGTGCCGAGGCCTCACGCCCTGAGTACTTGGCCGCCGAGTTTGGTCTGATTGCCGGGTACTATCACCTCTCCGATGCCCAGGCTCAGGCCATTCTGGAGATGCGCCTGCATCGCCTCACCGGGCTGGAGCAGGACAAGATACTCAATGAGTACAAGGAACGCCTGGATGCGATAGATGCGTTGTTGCGCATTCTCGGCAGCGGTGATCGTCTGATGCAAGTGATCCGCGATGAGCTGATCGATATCCGCGACCGTTATGGCGATGAGCGACGTACCGAGCTTCTGCTCTCGCATGAGGACCTCTCTCTGGAAGACTTGATCAGCGAGCAGGATGTGGTCGTCACCTTGTCACATGAAGGCTATGCCAAGTCCCAACCGCTTTGCACCTATGCCGCGCAGCACCGTGGTGGGCGCGGCAAGTCGGCCACTTCAGTCAAGGAAGAGGACTTCGTCGACAAACTGTTCGTTGCCAGCACCCATGACACCATCCTGTGTTTTTCCAGTCGGGGGCGGGTGTATTGGAAGAAAGTCTATGAGTTGCCGCAGGCTGGACGCAATGCGCGTGGTCGGCCTATTGTCAATCTGCTGCCGCTGCAAGAGGGCGAACGTATCAATGCGATTCTACCCATTCGGGAGTATACGCAGGGGTTATTTTTGTTCTTCGCGACCGCGAGTGGCACGGTGAAAAAGACCCCATTACTCGATTTCTCGCGCCCGCGCACCTCGGGCATCATTGCGGTGGACTTGCGTGAGGATGACCAACTCATTGGGGCTGCGCTTACCGATGGGAGTCGCGATGTCATGTTGTTCACCAGTGAGGGCAAGGCCGTACGCTTTAACGAGTCTGCGGTTCGGCCCATGGGACGCACGGCCTGTGGTGTTCGAGGCATCAGACTCGCCAAGGACCAGCGGGTCATTGCGCTCATCATTGCCGATGAGGGGTGTGTGTTGACGGCCACCGAGAATGGCTATGGCAAGCGGACCCGGGTGGACGAGTATCCGGTCCACGGGCGCGGTGGCCAGGGTGTGATCTCGATTCAGGCCACCGAGCGCAATGGCTGTGTCACCGGCGCAGTGCTGGTGGGTGACGAGGATGAAATCATGCTCATCACCAATGCCGGTACCCTGGTGCGGACTCGGGTTGAGGAAGTGTCGGTGATGGGGCGCAATACCCAGGGGGTGCGTTTGATCAGCCTCGGTGAAGGCGAGAAGCTCGCTGGCCTGGAGCGTATCGAAAGTTTGCAGGACGATGAGCCGGGCATCGAAGGCGCGGTCGGGACGGACGCCGATGCGCAGCGCGATACGGACCCGGACGAGACCAGCGCGGATTAAGCGCTAGTGAATACCACTATCGTATAACCACCGCGGCAGTGTCACCACCTGCCGTATCCTTATCCTTGTTGAGGAGAGAGAGACGATGTCACGTGCGTACAATTTCAGTGCCGGTCCTGCCGCGTTCCCCGAATCTGTCATTGAGCGGGCCCGAGAGGAGATGCTCGACTGGCACGGTTGCGGCATGTCGGTGATGGAGATGAGTCATCGCGGCAAGGAGTTCATGTCCATCGCTGAACAGGCCGAGCACAATCTGCGCACGTTGATGGTGATCCCGGATAACTACAAAGTGTTGTTTCTCCAGGGTGGGGCGTCGAGTCAGTTTGCCATGGCACCCATCAATTTGCTGCGAGGAAAACAGCGCGCGGACTACATCAATACCGGTAGCTGGTCGAAAAAGGCCATTGCGCAGGCCCAGCGTTTTTGCGAAGTCAACCTCGTGGCCAGCACCGAGTCTGAGGGTTTTTCGCGGGCGCCGGCGCAGGATGAACTACAACTCGATCCTGCGGCGGCCTATGTCCACTACACGCCCAATGAAACTATCGGTGGTGTGGAGTTTGCCTATATCCCGGATACAGGTGAGGTGCCCCTGGTGGCGGATCTGTCCTCGACCATCCTTTCCCGACCGATCGAGGTGAGCCGTTTTGGGTTGATTTATGCTGGTGCGCAGAAAAATATCGGCCCGGCGGGATTGACCGTAGTCATCGTACGCGAAGATCTGATCGGCCAGCCCTTGGCAGGCATGCCGAGCATGTTCGACTACCAGATTCACGCCGACAGTGGTTCGATGTACAACACCCCGCCAACCTATGCCTGGTACATGGCCGGGTTGGTGTTCGACTGGCTCAAGCAACAGGGTGGACTGGCTGGCATCGGTGCGATCAACCGGCGCAAGGCCGAGAAGCTCTATGGCGCCATCGATGCCTCGGCGTTTTACCGTAACCCGGTCGAGCCGACCTCCTCGCGTTCCTGGATGAATGTGCCCTTCATTCTGGCCAATACGAATCTGGACGGTGAGTTTCTTGCCGAGGCAAAACAGGCCGGCCTGCTCACGCTCAAGGGACACCGTTCGGTGGGGGGCATGCGTGCCAGTATCTACAACGCCATGCCCGAGTCGGGTGTGGATGCACTCATCGCCTTCATGGCCGATTTCGAGCAGCGCCACGGTTAATCGTGGCCGGCAGGGACCGGCGTTTTGCGGGTCCGGGCGGGTTTCCAAGGGACCGATGTGATCGTGTTGACAGGTATAGAAAGGTAGGAGCGCTAATGTACAAGATTCTGACGTTAAACAATATCTCCCCGGCCGGTATCGAGCGCCTGCCGCGTGAGTGCTATGAGGTGGCCTCGGAGTTCCAGCGGCCGGATGCTATTTTGTTGCGTTCATTCAAGATGCACGATATGGCCATTGCACCGTCCCTGAAGGCAGTGGGGCGCGCTGGCGCCGGGGTCAACAATATCCCCGTCGAGGCGATGAGTGCACGCGGTATCGCCGTGTTCAATGCCCCGGGGGCCAACGCCAATGCCGTCAAGGAACTGGTCGTGGCCGGTATGTTGCTGGCCTGTCGCAATATTTGCCAGGCCTGGGATTATGCCCGTACCCTGGAGGGGGTTGACGAGACGATCCACAAACAGGTGGAGGCGGGCAAGAAGCAGTTTGCCGGGTTTGAATTGCCGGGGCGCACCCTGGGTGTGGTTGGACTCGGGGCCATCGGTCGGCAGGTGGCCAATGTCGCACTGACGCTGGGCATGAAGGTGATCGGCTATGATCCTGGTATCACCGTCGAGGGTGCCTGGCAATTGTCCGCGGAGGTGCGCAAGGCCTCCAGTGTGGATGCCTTGCTGGCCGAGGTCGATTTTGTGACTTTCCATGTCCCCTTGCTTGATGAGACCCGGCACATGATCAATGCCGATCGCATAAAGAGCATGAAAGACGGCGTGACGATCCTCAACTTCGCGCGTGACGGCATCGTCGAGGATGAGGCGGTGGCTGTCGCCATCCAGGCCGGCAAGATCAATGCTTATATCTGTGATTTTCCCAGCAACCTGCTGAAGAACCATCCCCGGGTGATCACGCTCCCACACCTTGGTGCCTCCACGCGTGAGGCGGAGGAGAACTGCGCCATCATGGTCGCCGAACAGGTGCGTGATTACCTGGAAAACGGCAACGTGCGCAATGCGGTCAATTTTCCCGAGGTACTTATGCCACGCAGCAATCATGGCCATCGCATCGGCATCGTCAACAGCAATGTGCCGAACATGGTGGGTCAGTTTTCCAGTGCCATGGCCCATGCAGGGCTCAACATCGTCGATTTGCTCAATCGCTCACGCGGGGACCTGGCTTATACCCTGGCCGACGTGGATCAGGCCGTGAACGAGAGTGTCATCCAGGAGATTGCCGCAATCGAGGGCGTGCTGGCCGTGCGTGCCATCCCCGCGTCCGGGAACCACGGTGGTGATAGCGCCGAGTAGAATAAGCAACGAGAAGACCAGACTGACAAACACATGAACGACACTCTCAAGACCCTGCGTGCGCGTATCGATGCACTCGATGAGCAACTCCAGGCCCTGATCAGCGAACGGGCGCGGTGTGCGCAGGTGGTCGCCGAGACCAAACTCAGGGAGGAGGTCGAGCCGGTCTTCTATCGGCCTGAGCGCGAGGCCGAGGTCTTGCGCCGGGTCATGGCGCGCAATACCGGTCCCCTGTGTGATGAGGAAATAGCACGCCTGTTTCGCGAGATCATATCCGCCTGCCTGGCCCTGGAGTCACCGATGACTATCGCGTTTCTGGGACCCGAGGGTACCTTTACTCAGGAGGCGGCGCTCAAGCATTTCGGACAATCGGTCCTGATGCACCCGCTGATGGCGATTGATGAGATCTTCCGCGATGTCGAATCGGGTGCCGCGCATCATGGGGTCGTGCCGGTGGAGAATTCCACCGAGGGCGTCATCAGCCATACCTTGGATCGCCTTATCACCTCACCACTCAATATCTGCGGTGAAGTGGCGTTGCGCATTCATCATCATGTGCTGAGTAAAATGAAGGTGCTGGATGAAGTGCGGCGCATCTATTCCCACCGCCAGTCCCTGGCTCAGTGTCGCGAGTGGTTGAGCGCCAATCTTGCCGGAGTGGAATTGATTGATGTGAGCAGCAATGCCGAGGCCGCACGGCGTGCGGCAGGTGAGGTGGGTGCTGCGGCCATCGCGGGTGAGGTGGCAGCGTCGATCTATGGTTTGTCAATGTTGGCCAACAATATCGAAGACGAGCCCAACAACACCACCCGGTTTCTCATTATTGGCCAACGCGCTGTCCCCCCCAGCGGTCAGGACAAGACCTCACTGGTGGTCTCTGCCCCGAACCGCTCCGGTTCACTGCTACGCCTGATCGAGCCCTTTTCCCGCCATGGGTTGTCCATGACCCGCCTGGAGTCACGCCCCTCGCGGCGCGAGGCCTGGGAATATGTCTATTTTGTTGATGTGGATGGGCACAGGACAGACCTGGAACTCGCCCAGGCCCTGGACGAAGTCCGGGAGCAAGCTACCTTGTTCAAGGTGCTGGGCTCCTACCCCAAGGCGGTGTTGTGAAGGCCGACAATGCGGGCTCGTTGTCCAGAAAAGTCTGTGCATCAGTTAGAGGCTATGGGAAAATAGCCCACTTTTGTACCGACTCAGGCATCGCTATTAGCGGGGCGTTGACGCGCTCGTTCGCTGGACCACCATGGCTGACAATCGTTTAAACACACTGGCCGCGCCCGGCGTACGTGCGCTCACGCCTTATTCGCCGGGCAAACCGCTGGGTGACCTAGCGCGTGAATACGGCGTTCGGGATGCCGTCAAACTGGCCTCCAATGAGAATCCACTGGGCCCAGGCCCTGCGGTGCTTGATGCCCTGCGGACGGGGCTGGATGCGTTGGCGCGCTATCCGGATGGCAACGGGTTTGCCCTGAAGGCGGCGCTGGCTAAGCGCCATGACGTTACTTCGGCACAGATTACGCTTGGCAATGGCTCCAATGACATCCTCGAACTGCTGGCCCGGGCCTTTGTGACCCCGGACAACGAGGTCGTGTTCTCGCAGCATGCCTTTGCGGTCTATCCCCTCGTCACTCAGGCGGTTGGCGCACGTTCAGTACTAACTCCCGCAAAGGATTGGGGGCACGACCTAGCGGCAATGCGGGCGGCAATAACGTCGCGTACCCGCCTGGTGTTCATTGCCAATCCCAACAATCCCACCGGGACCTGGCTGGAGGCGGCTGAGCTGGAGGCCTTTATCGCTGATGCGCCGGACCATGTGCTGGTGGTGGTCGATGAGGCGTATTTCGAGTATGCCAGCGATGCTCGGCTGGGCGCGACGCATTACCCGGACGCCTCGGCCTGGGTGGCGTATTATCCGAACCTGGTTGTGACCCGAACCTTTTCCAAGGCCTATGGCCTGGCGGGTTTGCGCATCGGTTACAGCCTCTCCCGGGCGGATGTCGCCGACTATCTCAACCGGGTACGCCAGCCCTTCAATGTCAACAGTTTGGCTCAGGTGGCGGCCCTGGCCGCACTGGATGATGCCGCACACCTGGTGCGGAGTCTGACGGACAATGCCAAGGGCATGCAGCAACTCATCGCAGCCTTTGTTGCTGACGGACTCGCCTATATCCCCTCGGTGGGTAATTTCATCTGTGTCGATGTCGGCGCGTACGCTGCCGAGGTCTATGAGGGGCTGCTGCGCCGGGGCGTTATCGTGCGCCCGGTGGCCAATTATGCGATGCCCCGCCATCTGCGCGTCACGGTCGGGACACAGGCCGAGAACGCACGTTTTATTACTGCCCTGCGTGGGGCGCTGGCCGAGACACCTGCTGCCGGCAATACCGGCAGCATTACCGTGACTTTCAACTGAACAGGATACGGACACAGCATCAATGATCATCATCATGCGACAACAGGCCACTGAGGAACAGATCCAGACAGTGGAGCAAAGGCTGCAAGGTATGGGGGTCGATCCTCATGTTTCACGGGGGGTTGAGCGTACCGTCATTGGTGCCATCGGTGATGAGAGTAAGGTCGAAAAGGAGTCTATCCAGGCGCTCGATGGGGTGGAAAACGTCATTCGTGTCATGAAACCCTACAAGATCGTCGCCCGTTCCTATCATGATGAAAATACCGTCGTCGATATCCGTGGCGTCAAACTGGGTGGCAAGCAGGTGCAGGTTATCAGTGGCCCATGCTCGGTAGAGACCCAGACCCAGATGGATGCCGCTGCCCAGGGCGTGTTCGAGGCCGGTTGTCATCTGATGCGGGGTGGGGTCTTCAAGCCGCGCACCAGTCCATACTCCTTTCAGGGTGTGGGCATCGAAGGGTTGTCGATGTTCCGCCGGGCGGCCGAGCGCTATAAGCTGCCGATCGTGACCGAGCTGATGGATGTGCGCATGCTCGACACCTTTATGGAACACGATGTCGATGTCATTCAGATCGGCACACGCAATATGCAAAACTTCGACTTGCTCAAGGAGGTCGGTCGGGTACACAAGCCGGTCATCCTCAAACGCGGTCTGTCGGCGACCGTCAAGGAATGGCTGATGTCCGCCGAGTACATCGCTGCGGGGGGAAACCACAACATTATTTTCTGCGAACGCGGTGTGCGCGGTTTCGAGAACGCCTATCGCAACATGCTGGATGTGACCGCCATTCCCGTGCTCAAGCGCGAGACGCATCTGCCGGTCATCATTGACCCCAGCCATGCCGGTGGCAAGGCCTGGTTGGTGCCAGCCCTGTCGCGGGCGGCGATCGCCGTCGGTGCCGATGGCCTGCTGGTCGAGAGTCATCCCACTCCCTGCGAGGCCTGGTGTGATGCCGATCAGGCCATCAGTCCGCAGGAACTGAAAACTCTCATGGGCGAGCTGCGTGGTATCGCCCAGGTGCTCGGTCGCGATCTTTGAGCCCGTCCATGATGGGTCGCGTGTGCATTATCGGCGTCGGGCTGATCGGTGGTTCCCTGGCCCGCGCACTGCACCGCGCCGGTATCGTCGACGAGGTGGTCGGTGTCGGGCGTGATGCCGCGAATCTGAAACAGGCGCTGGCATTGGGGGTGATCGATCGGAGTTGCCTTGATCCTGCGAAGGGTGTGCAAGGGGCCGATCTCGTAGTGCTGGCCGTACCGGTAGGGGCGATGCACGATGTGTTGGCGCGTATTGCACCGGCGCTGGGCGCGCACACTATTGTCACCGATGTGGGTAGTACCAAGGGCAGTGTAGTTGCAGCTGCACGTCAGGTATTCGGCACCTTGCCTGCCCGGTTTGTGCCCGGCCACCCGATTGCCGGGGCCGAGCGCAGCGGGGTGGCCGCCTCGTTTGCCGATTTGTTCGACACCCGCCGGGTCATTCTGACGCCCATCGACGGCGAGACCGATCCGGTGGCACTCGCACAAGTGCGGGACATGTGGTTGGCCTGTGGTGCGACGGTTAGCGAAATGGCGGTGTCGCACCATGACACCGTGCTGGCCGAGACCAGCCACCTGCCTCATTTGCTGGCCTATACCCTAGTCGATACCCTGGCGCGCATGGACGACAGTGCCGAGATATTTACCTATGCGGCCGGTGGTTTCCGCGATTTTACCCGTATTGCCTCCAGTGATCCGCAAATGTGGCAAGACATCTGTCTGGCCAACCGGGAGGCTCTGCTGCGCGTGCTGGAACGCTACCAGGGTGAACTCAAGGGGTTGGCGGAGGCGATCCGTGACGGTGATGCCGTGGACCTGAGACGGCGCTTTTCCCGTGCTAAACAGGCGCGCGACAATTTTTGTGGCGATACCGACTCGCAGGGCGAATCCCAGTGTAATGAATCCCCACGTAACAAACCCAGACACGGTGAGTCGCCGGAATAAGGTGTGCAGACAAGATGGGTGAACGCAGGCAAGTGATATTCAATTGCACGCCGGGTGGCCGCCTCGTCGGCACTCTACGGGTGCCTGGAGATAAATCCATCTCACACCGCGCCATCATGCTGGGGGCCCTGGCCGAGGGCGTGACCGAGGTGTGCGGTTTTCTTGACGGCGAAGACAATCTCGCCACCCTGGAAGCCTTTCGTGCCATGGGGGTCGCGATTGAGGGTCCCGAGCAGGGGCGGGTGGTGATCCACGGTGTTGGTCTGCAGGGTCTGCGGGCGCCACGCGTGCCGCTGTATCTGGGAAATTCCGGCACATCGATCCGCCTGTTATCGGGCGTACTGGCCGGTCAGGCCTTCGATGTCGAATTGACGGGGGATGCCTCCCTGTCGCGGCGCCCCATGGGTCGGGTTGCCGTGCCGCTGCGCTTGATGGGGGCTGGCATTACGACAGCGGAGCAGAACACCCCGCCGTTGCGGATCGCGGGTGGACGGGTATTGCGGGGTGTCGATTACCCGTTGCCCGTGGCCAGTGCCCAGGTGAAGTCCTGTCTGTTGCTGGCCGGTCTGTATGCGCAGGGGCGGACCTGCGTGAGCGAGCCTGCGCCCACACGGGATCATACCGAGCGTATGTTGCAAGGCTTTGGCTACCGTGTTGAGCGCGAGGGTAAGCGGATCTGTGTCGAGGGTGGCGGTCACATGCGGGCCATGCCGATTGACGTGCCTGCGGATATATCCTCCGCCACTTTTTTTATGGTGGGGGCAGCCATTTCCGAGGGATCGGAGGTCACGCTCACGCATGTCGGGATCAATCCGACGCGCATTGGTGTGATCAACATTCTGCGTGCCATGGGTGCAGATATTGTGTTTTTGCAGGAGCGGGTCGTGGGTGGTGAGCCAGTGGCCGACATCCGGGTGCGCTACGCACCGCTGCACGGGATCCACATTCCTGAAACTCAGGTACCCCTCGCCATTGATGAATTCCCTGCTCTGTTTGTCGCTGCAGCGATGGCCGAGGGCGAGACCGTGCTGAGCGGGGCACGGGAATTACGCGTCAAGGAAAGTGATCGGATCCAGGTTATGGCCGACGGTTTGCAAGGCCTTGGGATTGCGGCACATCCAACTGCGGATGGAATGGTGATTCAGGGCCGCGACCACTTTGATGGCGCCCAGGTAGACAGTCGCGGTGATCATCGTATTGCCATGGCCTTCGCTATGGCCGCACTGCGTGCCCGCGAGGTGGTGCGGATCATGGATTGCGCCAATGTGGACACCTCGTTTCCCGGTTTTGCACGCCAGGCGACGGTGGCGGGGTTGGGACTTGAAGTCATCCACCCACCCGCCGTCACAGGCCTGTAAGACGACAACGGTACACTGGATATTTCTACTTTGGAGGGGACATGTTGGGTATGGATACAAATTGGCCGGTCATCACACTTGATGGCCCGGGTGGATCTGGTAAAGGGACGATAAGCCGATTGCTTGCGCATGAGCTGGGCTGGCGGTTCCTTGACAGCGGCGCCTTGTACCGTCTGGTCACGCTGGCGGCCCAGCACCATGGTATCGGCCTTGATAATGAGCGTGCCCTGAAAACCCTGGCGGCCCATTTGGACGTCGAATTCGAGGCTCAGTCTGAAGGGCGGGAGCAGCGTATCCTGCTCGAAGGCGAGGAGGTGACGACGACGATACGCAGCGAGCGCTGTGGTAACGACGCCTCCCGGGTGGCAGCCCTGCCGGCGGTGCGAGCGGCGTTGTTGGGGCGCCAACGGGCCTTCCGCCTGGCGCCTGGACTGATTGCCGACGGACGTGACATGGGGCGCGTGGTATTTCCGGATGCGATGGTCAAAATTTTTCTGACAGCCAGCCCGGAAGAACGGGCGAAAAGACGCCATAAACAGTTGAAAGGAAAGGGAATGAATGTTACCGTGGCGAGCCTCGTCGAGGAGATAGCCGAGCGTGATGAGCGAGACAGTCAGCGCGCGGCCTCGCCAATGAAGCCGGCACATGATGCCGTGATGCTCGATACCTCGGCATTGAGCATTGACCAGGTCATGGATGGGATCCGGGTTTTATGCCGGGAGCGGCTTGACGAAGAGGTATAATTACTGACACTTTATCAGGGTTGGCCGGTTTATTGTAGGGTGCAATAACCGACCGTAGTCGTCACCAACCACGCAGCATGTCTGCGAATAACCATCGGTCATTTTACTGACCAAGGACAACGCGTAATGGGCGAAAGTTTTGCACAACTGTTTGAAGAGAGCCTTGTCACTACACAGATGCGCCCGGGTGCCATCATCAAGGGCATTGTTGTACACGTCGATGACGATGTGGTCATTGTCAATGCCGGGTTGAAGTCTGAGGGGGTTATTCCCGCCGAGCAGTTCAAGAACGATCTGGGTGAGCTGGACGTCAATATTGGCGATGAGGTTGATGTCGCACTGGATGCCGTCGAAGATGGTTTTGGTGAGACGCGCCTGTCGCGTGAAAAGGCCAAACGCGCCGAGTCCTGGACCCGCCTGGAGAAAGCCCATGAGGCTGGCGAGACCGTTACGGGTATGATCGTGGATAAGGTCAAGGGCGGTTTCACCGTCGACCTTACCGATGTGCGCGCCTTCCTGCCGGGTTCACTGGTCGATGTGCGTCCTGTACGCGACACTACATATCTGGAAGGCAAGGAGCTTGAATTCAAGGTTATCAAACTCGATCGTCGCCGCAATAATGTTGTGGTGTCGCGTCGTGCGGTGGTGGAGGCGGAGAACAGTGAAGAGCGCCAAGCCCTGATCGAGGGTATGACCGAAGGTTCGACCGTGCAGGGTATCGTCAAGAACCTGACCGATTACGGTGCCTTCGTTGACCTGGGTGGTATTGATGGTCTGCTGCACATCACTGACATGGCCTGGAAACGAGTCAAGCATCCGAGTGAGATCGTCAATGTTGGCGATGAGATCGGGATCATGGTCCTCAAGTTCGACAAGGAACGCATGCGCGTTTCCCTGGGCCTCAAGCAAATGGGCGAAGACCCCTGGGTCGATATTGCACGCCGCTATCCGGAGGGTGCCCGCCTGTTCGGCAAGGTCACAAACATTGCCGATTACGGTTCTTTTGTAGAGATCGAAGATGGTGTCGAAGGCTTGGTGCATGTCTCCGAAATGGACTGGACCAACAAAAATATTCATCCGTCCAAGGTTGTGCAGATTGGTGATGATGTCGAGGTGATGGTTCTTGACATCGATGAGGAACGTCGCCGTATCTCCTTGGGAATGAAACAGTGCCAGGTCAATCCCTGGGAAGGCTTTGGGGCCACTCACAATAAGAATGACAAGGTCGTCGGCAAGATCAAGTCAATCACTGACTTCGGCATCTTCGTCGGCCTTGATGGCGGTATCGACGGTTTGGTTCATTTATCCGATATTTCATGGAGTGTTCCAGGCGAAGAGGTTGTGCGCAATTTCAAGAAAGGCGATGAGATCGAAACCGTCGTATTATCGGTTGACCCGGAACGTGAGCGCATCTCTCTTGGCATCAAACAGCTCGAAAAGGATCCCTTCTCAAACTTCGTGGCCGAACACGCTAAGGGCAGTATCGTCACTGGCACGGTCAAGGACGTTGATGCCAAGGGTGCGGTCATTGAGTTGGGTGATAGTATTGAGGGTTATTTGCGTGCCTCCGAATTGTCGCGCGACCGCGTCGAAGATGCGCGTACGGTGCTGAATGTGGGCGATACGGTGGAAGCGAAGTTCACCGGTGTCGATCGCAAGAATCGAACTATCAACCTGTCCATCAAGGCCAAGGATAGCGATGATGAGGTCGAGGCAATGCAGGACTATACCAATAGCTCCGTCCCCACCACCACGACACTCGGGGATCTTCTCAAAGAGCAGATGGAAAATAATAACGACTAATCGGGCAATTGTCGGGGGGCTTTGTCCCCCGGGGTAGCGATGGGAAATATCATGACAAAATCCGAACTCATAGATATCCTCGCACATAAACAGGTGCAACTTGCGTACAAGGATGTTGAGCTCGCTATCAAGACGATACTTGAGCATATGGCGCAGGCCTTGGCGAATGGTGAACGCATCGAGATCAGAGGGTTTGGCAGTTTTTCTCTGCACCATCGTCCACCGCGTATTGGGCGCAACCCGAAGACGGGCGATTCGGTGACCCTGGCAGAAAAGTATGTTCCGCACTTCAAACCAGGCAAAGAATTGCGTGAACGCGTCAATGAAAGTATGTGCAGAGTGCAGATTAGCGATTAGCGCCGGATTAGGGGGCTACGCATCCATGATATCGGTGCGGCATGAGGTAATGGCCTCATGCCGCTTTTTTGTGGATCTGGATCGCTTGTCGTTACGCTCGCTCGAGTGCACTATTGTGTTTGACGGATAGAATAAAGATTCTGGTGTGCAGGCATGATGCGGCTGATATCCGTACATATTGACTGCATGGTCTTGACTGGAGGCGATATGAAACGAATTGGTACTTTTCTGATACTGTGCCTGGTCGTGTTTGTTGGCGTGGTGTTTGCTGTGCTTAATGCACAGCCGGTATTGTTGAATTATTATTTCGGCATCCGGGAGATGCCCCTATCACTTGTTTTTATTCTGGCACTGATCGTGGGATCGGTACTCGGAATCCTGGCCAGTATCAGCTTGCTAATTCGCTCCAGGCGGGAAATGCAAAAATTACGTAAAGCGGCAAAACTGGCTGAAAAGGAGGTCACTAACCTTCGTTCGTTGCCGATACGCGATGCACGCTAAATATGGCCATTGATCTATTGTTTCTGCTCTTGCCGATCGCTGCTTTGTCCGGGTGGTGGTTGGGTCGGCATGGCAGGCCGCAGAAACGTGAACGTGATTGTAATGAGATTCCATCCGACTATATCAAGGGGTTGAACTTTCTACTCAATGAACAGCAGGATAAGGCGCTGGATATTTTTATCCGTATGCTGGAGGTCGACCGTGATACCGTGGAGACGCATCTTGCCCTTGGAAGTTTGTTTCGGCGTCGAGGAGAGGTCGACCGCGCTATTCGTGTTCACCAGAATCTTATTGCACGTCCCACCCTAAGCAGAGAACATCGGGCCCAGGCATTGTTCGAGTTGGGGCATGACTATATGCGTGCCGGTGTGTTCGACCGTGCCGAGAGTATTTTCCAGGAACTGATTAATAGTGAACCTCATACTGAGCATGCGCTCTGGCAATTAATAGGAATATACCAGCAGGAAAAAGACTGGGACAAGGCAATCGAAATCGCCCATCGACTGGAGGCTGTCTCCGGGAAACACCACACGACGCTTATTGCGCAATATTATTGTGAAATGGCTGAAGGTGCCCGTCGTAAAAGTGAGTGGACCACGGCGATGAAGTTGATCCGCTGCGCCTTGTCGACAGATAGAAATTGTGCCCGCGCCAGCATCATTGAAGGCGATATGCAACTGCTTGCGAATGAGCCGAAACTCGCGATTCGGGCATACCGGCGCGTTGAGCAACAGGACCCGGATTTTGTCAGCGAAACTGTACAACCATTGATTGATTGTTATGGCCGATTAGGTCGTTCAGATGAAATGATCGCGTACCTGCAGCGTATACTTGCGCACCATGGAGGTACGACGATCATGCTGGCTCTGGCTGAACTTGAACGCCAAAGACGTGGTGAAGAAGCGGCTGTCGTGTTCATTACCCGTTATTTGACAACACATCCCTCTGTGCGGGGAATGCACCATCTCATTGAGCTGAAACTCGATAGTAGTCGCAGCGAGGAAAGGGAGAACCTGAAACTGCTTGAGGGGCTGACGGAAGCGTTGCTCGAGAACAAGGCCATTTATAAATGCCACACGTGTGGTTTTTCGGGAAAGTCGTTGCACTGGCAATGCCCTAGCTGCAAGCACTGGAACACGACGAAACCCATCTCTGGACCGGAAGGAGAGTAAGTATTGGTAAAATCACCAGTTATTGTCGCACTGGATTACCCGGATGCCGCTCGGGCGATGGAGATGGCAGGACAACTCGATCCGGGTCTTTGCCGGGTAAAGGTGGGTAAGGAGCTGTTTACCCGCGCCGGTCCTGGTATCGTCGAGAAACTGGTGGAACGCGGCTTCGACGTGTTCCTGGATCTGAAATTCCATGATATCCCCAATACTGTGGTGGGTGCGTGTCGTGCGGCGTTGGACCTGGGTGTATGGATGGTTAATGTACACGCCAGTGGGGGGCGCAGAATGATGGATGCGGCCCGCGAGGTGTTAGCGACGCAGCGCTCTCGCCCCTTGTTGATCGCGGTCACTATATTGACGAGTCTCGATACGACTGATCTCACTGAGATCGGTTTTTCTGGAACTGCAGATGAAAATGTACGTCGCTTGGCACGTTTAAGCACTGAGTGCGGCCTTGATGGTGTTGTGTGTTCCTCACAAGAAGTGGCGATAATTCGTGCCGACGTGGGGATAGATTTCAAAATTGTCACCCCGGGAATTCGCCCTACCGGGTTGGCTGCAGGCGATCAACGCCGGATTATGACGCCGTCTGCCGCCATGGCAGCAGGTTCCGACTATCTGGTGATTGGACGCCCCATTACGGCGGCGGATTCACCTAATGATGCACTTGCAGCGATTCTTGCCGAACTGAATGTGTAGGCTATTGTCGGAAATATCTTACATAAAAATCAGCTATCTCTGATACCGACTGGATTGATACCAGCCGCCAATATACGTAGAGTGGCGTTGCGGGTCATGGTGACCCGTTCCTGATAGGGAAAATGACAAATCAGAAAGGATGCGTAAAATGAATCGACTCCATTCGTTTATCTTGGTGTTATGTCTGGCGGCGATCCCGGGCAGTGTTTTTGCCGGATCGGTCAATATTAACAAGGCGAGTGCCAAATCCCTGGCCATGAATATCAAGGGGATCGGAATGCAGAAGGCCGAAGCAATTGTGGCTTATAGAAAGTTACACGGGTCGTTCAGATCTGTTGATGATCTGGTAAAGGTAAAAGGTATCGGAGAAAAAACGTTAAAAACTAATCGCCTGGATCTGCGCATCGTTGAATCGACAGTGAAAAAGTAACGAGTTCATCTTGCTTGTAGTAAAACGGGTGCCTGCGGCGCCCGTTTTTTATGAATAAATGCCGAGAGTAACGCATTAAGTAGATGTAGAATAGCCAATCATACAGCTTCTAACCGTAATATGAAGCTATCGGTTTTAGCCGATGACATATTCACCCGGACCTGAGATGTTCCCGAGTGACGTCATACGATGTTGCAGTAATGGCTAGGAATGTGTAATAACGTGCAACGGACTACATTACTTTGTTGCCTTTTTTCCTGCCAGTCGGATGGTTGTCAGAGCATTTAGCAGTGACCCGTTCGCAGGGTGTATTATCATGACTCGACGAGTATTGCGTGCGCATCCTCTACATTGTCAATGATGCCAGCTTCTTTCTGTCGCACCGGCTCTTACTTGCATTGGCCGCACGCGATAAAGGCTACGATGTTCACGTGGCAGCAGCACCTGTGCCAGGCTATGAGGAGATCGGACGGGCCGGTCTGGTGTTTCATCCCCTCATGTTTCGTCGCAGTGCGCTGGGTCCCGTGGGTGAGTTGCATACATTCTTGGTGCTCTACCGGTTGATCCATCGACTCCATCCCGATCTTGTGCACAACGTCACCATTAAACCGGTGCTATATGGTTCTCTGGCTGCGCGCCTGGCCGGCGTTCCTGCGATAGTCAATGCGATATCGGGACTGGGAACCGTGTTCCTTGCACACGGTATACGCGCATGGCTATTACGGCGCCTGGTAGAGGTCGCGTATCGGGTCGCGTTAAGTGCTCCAAACTGTATCACCATTTTTCAAAATCCGGATGATCAATCTCTATTTATCGAACAGAAGATGATCCGCCACGAGCGCACGATACTCATCAAGGGGGCGGGTGTCGATACCCGCATTTACCGTCCGGCGCCTGAACCGGCGGGCGATCCTGTTGTGGTTCTGTGCGCGCGGATGCTGCGCGACAAAGGGGTCGTTGAATTCGTCGCAGCAGCAGCGCTGTTAAAGTCGCAGGGCTGTAAGGCGCGATTCGTGCTGGTTGGTGGGGTCGACGCGGACAATCGTAGTGCCATCGCGGAAACTGTACTACGCCGTTGGTGCGCCGAGGGTAGCGTCGAATGGCTGGGGCACCGAGCGGATATACCGAATATCTTGCAGAACGCCCATATTGCCTGTCTGCCATCCTACCGGGAGGGTGTACCGAAGGCGTTGCTCGAAGCCGCCGCCTGTGCAAGACCGATCGTGACGTGTGATGTCCCTGGCTGTCGTGAGGTCGTGGGTGATGGTGTGAACGGTCTACTGGTACCGGCAGGCGACGTCTCCCCTCTTGCAATGGCCCTGAGATGCCTGATTGAGGATGCCGCATTGCGGCGACTCTATGGTCAGCGGGGTCGTGACAAGGTGGTCAGGATGTTTTCTCTGGAACGGATTGTTGCCCAGACATTGGCCCTGTATAGACGTATGTTGTAAATAACAGTTCCATCTGTTATCTTTTAAATTCAACGTATTAGCGTTTAACTCATGGTTATTCCATGCCGGGCGCACTACAACGGTACACGCATGAATCTCATCGTCAGTTGTGTCGCCGGATTTGGCATTACGGCCTTTCTTCTCTGGTTTTTGCACCCGCTGGCTGGGCGCATAGGTCTGGTTGACATACCGGATACGCGCAAGCGCCATAAGATCAGTACGCCGCTGATTGGTGGGCTGGCGATGTTTGTCGGTTTCGCTTTTGCGGTGCTGATGCTGGACGTGTCCTTGTCGCAATACCGTGGTTTATTTCTGGGACTATTGGTACTGATTGTCGTTGGTGTGCTGGATGATATGCGTGATTTATCGAGTTACGCCAAATTTCTCGCCCAGATTACTGCAGCGGTGTTCATGTTGAGATGGGGTCAGGTGTCTTTGCACAATCTGGGATGGATCTCACCCTCGGGTGGTTTAGTTGAGTTGGGTTTGTGGACTATACCGTTCACAATTTTTTCCGCAGTCGGGGTGATTAATGCGCTGAACATGATGGATGGCATGGATGGGTTGGCGGGTAGCCTGGCTCTTATTGCCTTTGTGTCACTGATTGTCATGGCCTATCATGCGGGAAATCCAGGTCCCGCCTATATTTTGTCGATTGTGGCCTCAACTGTAGTGGCATTTCTGGCATTTAATCTGCGCCTGGGTGTGCATCGCCAGGCCCGGGCATTCATGGGTGATTCCGGCAGCATGTTTCTGGGATACATACTTTGCTGGTATGTGATTGACCTTTCACAGGCGCAGACACGTAGTATCGCACCAGTGAGCGCATTGTGGATTTTAGCTATTCCGCTCTTTGACGCAGTGTATATTCTTCTGCGTCGTATTCTCTCTGGGCATTCCCCGTTTTCGGCGGACCGCTTTCATCTGCACCATTTGCTTCAGGCTTACGGTATTGGCGTGAATCAGACGTTATCCATAATCGTTTTGTTTTCAGTTATGATGGCGGCACTGGGTGTGTATGGGTTTACATACGGGATCAGTGAGGCGGTGATGTTTTATGTGTTCTTGCTCGTATTCGCGGTGTATTTCTTTGCCATGAATTTTGCGTGGTGGCGTTTGCGAAGGAAAACCTCCCAACTGAGCTAGCGCCTAGGTTGTGATGAGACAAATTTGCAAAGGAGAATCATGAGCCATAAGAGAGTCAGAAAGGCTGTGTTCCCGGTGGCCGGTATGGGTACGCGGTTTTTGCCCGCCACCAAGGCAAATCCCAAGGAAATGCTGCCCATAGTTGATAAACCGTTGATCCAGTATGCCGTGGAAGAGGCTGTAGCGGCAGGGATGACACACCTTATTTTTGTCAATGGGCGCAATAAGCACGCCATTCCCAACCACTTTGATAAGGCCTATGAGCTGGAAGCCGAGCTGGAAGCCAGCGGCAAATATGAACTGCTGGAAATAGTGCGGGGGATATTACCGACTAACGTCAGTTGTATTTATGTGCGCCAGGCTGAGCCACTCGGCCTTGGACATGCCGTATTGTGCGCTCGCCCCGTTGTCGGCGATGAACCTTTTGCTGTGATCCTTGCGGATGATTTAATTGATGGTGGTGAACAAACCTGCCTGACCCAGATGGAGCTGCTCTATGAGCGCCGGGGTTGCAGCCTGCTGGGTGTGGAAGAAGTAGCACGTGAGGATACCGAGAAGTACGGTATCGTACGCTCTGACACGGTCGATGATGCGCTGTCGCGTGTGCGTGAGATAGTCGAGAAGCCCACTCCGGACAAGGCTCCCTCGACGCTTGGCGTAGTCGGGCGTTATATCCTGACGCCACGCATTTTTGATCTGCTGGAGACGACACCGCGTGGTTCAGGTGGTGAAATTCAGCTAACGGACGCCATTGCCAGCCTGTTGAAGGAAGAAACCGTTTATGCCTATCGTTTCAAGGGTAAACGCTATGATTGCGGCAGCAAACTCGGCTATCTGGAGGCGACGGTGGAGTATGCGCTTCAGCACCCGGAACTCAGGGATGCCTTTCGTGAGTACTTGAGACATTTCGCATCTACACAGTGAGTCGTGTGCAGTGCTAAATGTATTACCCTGGGTGCCTTGGATGGATAGTGCATACATCGCATCTTTTGGGAGAAATGACAAAGAAGACGAAAGGGGGGGATGCGTCTCGCGGGACAGTCGATACGTTGCCCTGAGCAGTGCGGGACTAGCGGCTGATGGAAAGGTGATCATATGCAAGCTGCAGTAGACGAACACGGATGTCTTGCTGAATCGTTTGTCTTAATGGGGAAGACGGCATGCTGTTTCCTTTTGTCGACAGGAGATGAATCATGGAACGTAGGGGGATGCTGTTACTGATACTGTTGTGGACCTGTACCCCTGTTTTGGCGGCCAAGTCACCGATGCTCTATGTACGGGTGGTACACGCGAGCATGGACATGACCTACCCGCGTGTGTTTACTGCGCTTGAGAACAATGGATTTTTCGTTATTTCAGAACCCAATCTGGGGCGCAGTCTGGCCACGTTCGCTCGTCGCTGGGGGGCGGACTACAACCGCAACCATCTTGAGAGTATCCGCAGTATCGTGTTCTGTAACGGCGGGTATACCAATCGCATCAGTAATGTCGATCCCGATTTTCTGGCACTGTGTCCCCTGCACCTCACCCTGGTCTACAAGCGGGGGATAACACGCATCCTGTTTGTGCGTCCCAGTCGCGTGGCGGTGGGTAGCCCGGCCGAGCCGGTCGCGCTGGAACTCGAACAGGATGTGATTCGTACCATCGAGGCCGGTGTGCATACGGTGGACGAGACACCACCACATCGGCCCTGATGTGTGTGTCGTCGATACAGGATATCGGGAGGTTGTCAGACCTCAAGGTCTTGATAAAAACGTGAACCGTGACTCCCAGATTCAGAATGAATCTCTTGGATAATCAATAAAAGCGATCTGTCACCAGATAGTGCACTCATTGGATCCGGTCAGGACAGAAGATACTTTGTTCGATATAGGATCTTGATATAAAGCACGATTAATGTTCGATTTGAATTGTGGATCCAATGAATATAATATTGTAACCACATGAATAATATGTAATTTTTATATTAAAATATAAAGTAAGTTACCGTTTGTTCATTTTATTGACATGGATCAATGAACGTGAGTGTTTATGGTTATATGTTAATAATGTGTGAATATACTTATCTATGAATAAAGTGAATTTTACACATTCTTCGGGCTATATCAGGCTAACGGCAATGCATGATCGAGCCTCAATTCACCCAGGAGGGAATACCATGAAACAGTTCGACATAGCAGACATGACCCGGCGTGACCTTTTCCGTCGTCTGGGTGCCAGCACCGCAGCCGTCGCCCTGAGTGGTCTTGCTCTACATAGCGCCAATGCTGCCAGCATTGCCAAAGTCGCAACCGGTGTTAGCTCTGGTATAGCGATGGGTCGTGTGAAACATGGAAACCCGGTGGTCGCGAAACCAACCGCGATTCCCTCACCGATACATCGCAGTCATAGTATCCACCACAAAATTAAACTGGTGGTTGATGAACACTATGCGGAAATAGCGCCCGGCGCCTTCTTCCGCTTCTTGACATTCAATGGTCAGGTCCCAGGTCCGATGCTGCGTGTTCGCGAAGGCGATACGGTCACATTTACCCTGGAAAATCCGACAGGCAATATCTTGATGCACAACGTCGACATGCATGCCATTTATGGAAGTGGTGGTGGCGCTCCCGCAACACTGGTGCTTCCTGGAGAAAGCAAGACTGAGTTCTTTACAGCAATGTATCCGGGGGCCTTTATCTATCATTGTGCAGTGGTCCCCAATATGGACATGCATATTAGCAGCGGAATGTATGGCATGATCGTCGTGGAACCAAAACATGGATTGCAGAAGGTTGATCGCGAATTTTATCTTGGTCAGAATGAAGTCTACACGGACAAAGAGTTCGGCGCGCAGGGCACCCTTCAATTTAACTGGAAAAGTATGCGCGAGGAAGACCCCGCTTACGTATTATTTAACGGGGCTGCAAACGCACTTACTCCAGCTCGTTTCGGTGCCATGAAAGCCAAGGTTGGCGAAACGATTCGGGTCTTCATGGTCAATGGTGGCCCCAATCTGACCAGTAGTTTTCACCCCATCGGGAACGTGTGGACAGATGCCTGGCCGCAAGGCGCACTAACAAATCCACCACTGCACTATCTCCAAACACAGTCCGTCCCACCTGGGAGCACCTTCGTTGGGCATATGAACCTTCCTGTACCGGAGACCATCAAATTGGTCGATCACGCCTTGAGCCGTGTCATGCGTAAGGGATTATTGGCAGAAATCAAGGTTACGGGTCCAGCCAAACCCCGCATTTTTCGTTCTTGATATAGCCTTTCGATATTTTTGAAATGATGGGGTCGCATAGGATGCGGCCCCATCGGGTTGCACTGGTAGCAATTAAATGGCGCTTAAAAATAGCGCCCGTTCACAAAGCTAGCACACCACGATTGAACGAAAATCCACTATTGTGCGCCCCGGCGCCCGATAATCTCCCGGGCTTAGCCGAGCAATGTGCCAAGGATGTGTTCGTAGAGGGTGGACAGGGTATCGAGTTCTTTGATGTCGACGTGTTCGTTGATTTGATGAATAGTGGTATTGCATGGACCCAGTTCCAGGACCTGCGCTCCGGTGGGTGCAATAAAGCGCCCGTCGGAGGTGCCACCAGCGGTAGACAGTTCGCTCTGAAATCCGCACACGTTCTGGATGGCCTGGCGTGCGGCATCAACGAGTGCACCAGCGGGGGTCAGAAAGGGTTGACCGGAGAGTTTCCAGTCCAGTGTGTAATTGTGCAGATCATGGTCCGCGATCAGGGCCTCGACACGCGTGCGCAGTTGTGTGTCGGTGACTGCGGTGGAAAAACGAAAATTGAATAACATCTCTACCTCGCCGGGGATCACGTTGGTGACCCCCGTGCCGGCGTGGAGGTTGCTGATCTGGAAGGTCGTGGGCGGGAAATGGGCGTTGCCCTGATCCCAGCGCTGCGCACACAGCGCCGACAGCAGTGGTGCGAGGCGGTGAATCGGATTGTCGGCGAGGTGGGGGTAGGCGACATGGCCCTGTTGGCCGCGCACGATCAGCTGTGCGCCAAGTGAACCGCGGCGTCCATTTTTGATCACGTCACCAAGGGTGCGGGTGCTGGAAGGTTCGCCGACCACGCACCAGTCTATCTTTTCACCGCGTGCCTCCAGGGTCTCGACTACCTTTAGCGTGCCATTGATGGCGGTGCCTTCCTCGTCACTGGTGATGAGGAAGGCGATGGAACCCCGGTGTTCGGCGTGGTGGGCGATGAAGCGTTCACAGGCAGTGACCATGGCCGCCAGCGAGCCCTTCATATCAGCTGCGCCACGCCCATAGAGTTGTCCGTCACGCAGTTGCGGGTGAAACGGCGGGCTGTCCCAGTGTGACTCGGGGCCGGTGGGGACCACATCGGTGTGTCCGGCGAAGGCCAGTACCGGGCTGCTGTCACCGCGCCGCGCCCACAGATTATCGACCTCACCGAAGCGCAGGTTCTCAATTCTGAAATCCAGAGCACGCAAGCGTTCGGCCAGTAACGCCTGGCAACCGGCATCATCCGGGGTGACCGAGGGTCGGGCGATGAGTTGTCGGGCCAGTTCGAGAGTCGTGGACATCGTAGTCAGTGGGCAGTTTAAGAGTGATGCATGAGGCGTGAGGCGTAAAGGGGTCTGTGCCTGGTTACGCCCACGTTGTAAATCAAACCTCTGGATTTTAATCCCTTCATGTCTTATTTCTCATCCCCTCATCAGTCCGAACAGACGTCGGTAGTCATCCACTTTGAAACCGATATGGACCAGGCCGGTACCCGTACCGATGTTGACGATGAGTACAGGGCGCTATGATCAGGGTGGGGCCAAACCCGTCGGTGTGCAGGTCATGAAAGCGGTACGTGATACCGTTTTCATCGAGCCAGCGTCGCGCCTTTCACCAATCACCCATTCCCCGCTGAGCGTCTCTTTCGTCTACTTTTTCCTGCCAATTGACGACTTTGTTAAACCTCTCTGAGCAGGGCGTTGATGCCGACCTTGGATTTTGTCTTTTCATCGACGCGTTTGACGATGACGGCGCAGTACAGGCTGTACTTGCCGTTCTTCGCCGGCAGGTTGCCGGAGACGACGACGGAACCGGCCGGGACGCGGCCGTAGGTGATCTCGTCTTTTTCCCGATCATAGATGCGGGTGCTTTGACTGATGTACACCCCCATGGAGATGACCGCACCTTCCTCGACAATGACGCCTTCGACGATTTCCGAGCGCGCACCGATAAAGCAGTTGTCTTCGATGATAGTGGGTGCAGCCTGCAGGGGTTCGAGTACACCACCGATACCGACGCCACCGGAGAGGTGCACATTCTTGCCGATCTGGGCGCAGGAACCGACCGTGGCCCAGCTGTCGACCATGGTACCACTGTCGACATAGGCGCCGATGTTCACATACGAGGGCATCAACACGACGCCCGAGGCGAGATAGGCGCCTTTGCGCACGGTGGACGGGGGCACAACACGCACGCCACTGGCGCGGAAGTCACGTGAGTTGTAGTCGGCGTATTTTGGGGTCACCTTGTCAAAATAGTTGGTAAACCCACCCTTCATGAAGACATTGTCCTCAATGCGAAAGGACAGTAGCACGGCCTTCTTCAGCCATTCGTTGACCACCCACTGACCATCGCGTTTTTCCGCTACCCGGGCCTCGCCCGTGTCGAGTCTGCGAATGGCCTCGGTGATCGCCTCGGCCACCAGGGTGTCGACATTACGCGGGGTGATCTCGGCGCGGTTCTCGAAGGCCTGGTCAATGATGTGCCGGATGTCGTTCATGGTCTGTCGTTCTCCAAAAAACGGGCTGCGCGCAGGAATGCGGGCGGCACGAAGGGGGTATTCTACCGTATCCAGACCGGTTCGTGTGGCCGGACATGTCGCCGTTCCTGGCGTTGTACCTTCCGCGCCCATGGGGTCGTTATCTCCTCCCTGAGGCGGGTGTTCCAGGGCGTGCATCTTCTCGGAGCACGGGGTTAAAGTGATTCTATGTAGCGGCAAATACGCTGAGCGGCCTCGATGCATTCATCTCTTGGTGCGACCAGAGCCAGACGCACACGGTTATCGCCCGGATTCACGCTGTCTACGGTGCGTGAGAGATAACGACCGGGCAGGACGCTGACATGTTGCGTGGCGAAGAGGTCTCGGGCGAAAGTCTCGTCATCGATGGGAGTTCTGGGCCACAGGTAGAAGGCCGCGTCCGGGGCCTGGACGTCGAGGACCGGGCGTAGGATGTCGAGGACTGCCGTGAACTTTTCGCGATACAACGCGCGGTTGGCCTGCACATGGGTCTCGTCGCGCCAGGCCTGGATACTCGCGTTTTGATGATAAGCCGGCATGGCGCTGCCGTGGTAGGTCCGGTATTTAAAGAAGCGTGCCAGGATGTTGGCATCACCGGCAACGAACCCGGAGCGCATCCCCGGTAGATTGGAGCGCTTGGACAGACTGTGAAACACCACGCAGCGCCGATAGTCCGTATGCCCCATGCGTGCTGCGGCCTCCAGCAGACCGACGGGGGGATGGGCTTCGTCGAAATAGATCTCCGAATAACACTCATCGGCGGCGATGATAAAGTCGTGTTCCTCGGCCAGACGAATAAGACGCTGTAGGTCCGCCAAGCCCATGACCGCACCGGTAGGATTACCGGGCGAGCACAGGTAGAGCAGTTGACAGCGCGCCCAGTCGGTCTCGGGGATACGCTCGAAGTCGGGCAGAAAACCGGTATCCTCCAAGGCGTTGATGAAGCCTGCTTCAGCGCCTGCGAGCAGGGCCGCACCTTCGTAGATCTGGTAGAAGGGGTTGGGCATCATCACCAGCGGTCGGACCGTGTGTCCACAGGCACTGTCCGTGCGCTCGATCACGGCCTGAGCGAAGGCGAACAGGGCCTCGCGGGTGCCATTGACCGGCAATACGTTGCATTCTGGGTCCAGGCTGCCGGGTGGAACACCGAAGCGGTTCACAAGCCAGTCACAGATCGCGGTGCGCAACTCGGGTGAGCCGTGGGTGCTGGGGTAGTGGGACAGGCCGTGCAGGTGGGCCACGAGTGCCTCGATGACCAGGCCGGGCGGCGCATGCCGGGGTTCGCCGATGGACAGGGCGATGGGGTGGCGGTCCGTGGGTGGTGTCACGCGCGCCTTGAGTGCGGTGAGTTTCTCAAACGGGTAGGGTTGTAGCCGATCCAGATCGAGATTCATCATGGGTGCGCGAGGTCCCTGTGTGGGTTTAACCGGTTTGGGCCGGAGACATTTTCAGCGCTCGGTTAAGGCAGGACACGCGATTCGCGTATGATGCATTGATGTCACATCGGGTGTCCAGTATAGAGCAAGGCCGTGGGCCTTCCAAACCGCCCCGCTATCGACCGGTCGCAGGGTTGCTGCTGGCCGCAGGCCTGTGGGGACTGATGTGGTATCCATTGCGTCTGCTGGAGACCGGTGGCCTGGGTGGGTTGTGGCAGACCTTTACCATCTATTGCGGCACGCTGGTCGCGGCACTGCCCCTGATGCGGGGGCGTTGGTCTGAACCGGCCCGCTACCCGGTGGCATTGTTGGTCCTTGCCCTGGCCAGTGGCTGGTGTAATACGGCCTTCATCCTGGCCATCCTTGATGGCACGGTGGTGCGGGTACTGTTGTTGTTTTACCTCTCGCCGGTGTGGGCGACCCTGCTGGCCATCGTGGTACTGGGAGAGCGGCCTCGACCCCTCGCGCTACTGGCCTTGCTATTGGCGCTGATCGGGGCGGTGATTATGCTCTGGTCGCCGGCAGTGGGCCTGCCCTGGCCACTGGCGCGGGGTGACTGGTTGGCCCTGTCTTCGGGTATGGCCTTTGCGTTGGCCAATGTTGCGACCCGCTACCTTGGCAATGTCTCGGTCCAAGTCAAGACCGTCACGTCCTGGGTGGGGGTGATCGTCGTGGCCGGTGTACTGATCCTGGCGACGACCGTGGCGCCTGGATTGATTCAGGGAGCGATTCTGGGAGCGGGGGCGGATGCGGCACCAGTGCTGGTCTGGCTCGGCGCCCTGTTGCTTGGTGCTCTTGGCATCGTCGTGATGTCCTTTGCTGTGCTCTACGGTGTGACACACATGCCAGTACACCGATCTGCGGTAATCCTATTATTTGAAATCGTCGTTGGCAGTGCATCCTCGCTCTGGTTAACCGCTGAGGTTGTCCAGAGGCGTGACTGGATTGGGGGGGGACTGATCCTGCTCGCCGCTGTGCTGTCCAGTCGGGAACAGGCGCAGGGATGAGTGGCGTGTGCAGACACAGGTTGTCCGGTGTCGTACGATGGGTGCATTGAGAAAGGGCTGACACAGTATGGTGAGTCTGACCTTCCCGGAGGCCTCCCCTGCGGTCTATCAGTGTGCCGTCTCATCGTCGAGTTGTTCAATCACGGCACGGCGCAGGGTGTCGAGGCGCTGCGGACTCTGTATCGGGGCACCTTGTTCATTGGTAATGAAAAAAATATCCTCGGCACGTTCACCGAAGGTGGATATCTTGGCGTTATGCAGCCCGATCCCACAGGCCACCAGGGTTGCACCGATGAGGCAGAGCAGGCCGGGTCGGTCATAGGCCACGACTTCCATGATCGTACGCTGATTACGGTTATCTTCGCTGAAATACACAGCGGTCGGAAATTTGAAGTGATGAATCTGGCGCGGTAGACGCCGCGAAATGACCGTCGGTATGCACTGCGGGCGTGCCAGTTCCCGACGCAGGGTATCGAGCAGTTCCTGGCCTCGGTAGGCGTCGCTGATGGGGACCCCGTCTTCCTCCAGCACGATGAAACTGTCCAGGGTAAAGCCGTCGGTGGAGCTGATGATGCGCGCCTCGGTGACATTGAGCCCAAGTTGGGCAAGAATGGCCGTGATCTGGGCGAAGACGCCGGCATGGCCCTGCATATAGACGAAGATTTCCGTACCGCCGCGATGTGTCTCCTGGCGCAGGAGTACCAGGGGCAGTGCCTTGGTGGCATAGTCGATGATGGAGCGGGTGTGCCAAATGACTTCATCGACCGAGTAGCGCAGGAAATATTCATGACCCAGTTCATCCCACAGCAAGGTCAGCGCTTCGGGGTTTACCCCCGCCATGAGGAGTCGGGTATGGGCCTGTAGTTGCACTTCAGCGACGCGTTCGGATTGTACCAGTGGATTTTCCAGTCCCCGACGCAGGGCACGGGCAGTGGCGTGGTACAAATCCTTGAGCAGGGCATCTTTCCAGCTATTCCATACAGTGGGGCTGGTGGCGCGAATGTCGGCGACAGTGAGCAGATAGAGGTAGTCGAGATGGTCCTTGTCACCGACCTGTTCGGCAAAGGCGTGGATGAGTTCCGGGTCGCTGATGTCCTTGCGCTGTGCCGTCGTGGACATGACCAGATGGTGTTCGATCAGCCAGGCTACGATGCGGGTGTCATAATGACTCAGCCCGTGCAGCCGGCAAAACTGCTCGGCGTCGTGAGCGCCCAGTGTCGAGTGATCCCCGCCGCGTCCCTTGGCGACGTCGTGAAATAGGGCGGCGATAATGAGTAGTTCTTCCTTGGGTACCCGGGAGATGAGCGCGCTGCACAGGGGGAACTCGTCATGAAACTCAGGCACGGTGAACCGGCGCAGGTTGCGGATGGCAAACAGCGTGTGCTCATCGACGGTATAGATGTGGAACAGATCATGTTGCATCTGTCCGACGATGTTGGCGAATACGGGCAAATAGGCGGCGAGAATGCCATAGCGGTTCATGCGGCGCAGTTCATGGGTGACCCCGTGTGGCTGGCGCAGTATCTCCATGAATAGGGTGCGAGCGCGCAGATCACTGCGAAAATGGTCATTGATGAGGTAGCGGTGTTCACGCATCAGGCGCACGGTGTTGGCGCGCACACCCATGATTTCGGGGTGTTGAGTGAGCAGTAAAAATACCTCCAGCAAGGCAAAGGGGTAGCGTTTGAAAATACCTTCGTGGGTGACTTCGAGGAATCCTCTGCGTGTCTGAAATCGTTTATTGAGCTGTACCGGATCAGCGGGCTCTTCGGCGTAGAGGAGGTTTTCCTGGAATAGCTGCAACAACATTTCGTTGAGGCGATTGAGTTCCATGACGGTGCGGTAGTACTGCTTCATGAAGTGCTCTACCGCCAGGTGGGTGTCATCGCTCTGATAGCCGAACAGTTTTGCCAGACTGCGCTGGTGGTCAAACAGCAGGCGATCCTCGCGTCGGCCGGCGAGGGTGTGCAGGCCGAAACGGATCTTCCACAGTAAGTCCTGACCCTCCATGAGTGAGGCATATTCCGGCTCGGTGAGGAAGCCGTGAGCAACCAGGTCGTGCAGGGTCGTGGCGTGGAAATGACGTTTAGCCACCCAGCCGATCATCTGGATATCACGTAGTCCACCCGGACTTTCTTTTATATTGGGTTCCAGGTTATAGGCGGTGTCGTTGTACTTGCGGTGACGTTTGAATTGTTCCTTGAGTTTGGCGCTGAAAAAGGCGCGGCTTGGCCAGATACGCTCCGACGAGCAGGCCGTGCGCTGTTGTTCAAACAGACGCGTTGGGCCGGCGAGAAGACGGGCCTCCTGCAGGTTGGTTGCCACGGTGATGTCTTTTTCTGCCTCGTGAATACACTCGGTCACCGTGCGCACGCTGTGGCCGATTTCCAGACCGATATCCCATAAAAACCTCAGGAAGGTTTCAATATTTTCCTGCTGGGCGCCAAGATTGCAGTCATCACATAGCAGGATTTGGACATCAATATCTGACCCTGGGTGCAGCTCGCCACGGCCATAGCCACCGACCGCCACCAGTGCAAGGGCCTCGTTGCCATCGAAAAAACGCTGCCAGGTGTGGCGCAGGACTGTGTCGACGAGACTGGCCCGTGCGCCGACCAGAGAGGCCACAGTCTCGCCGGCGAGGAAGCGTGCCTTGAGTGCCTCAGCACCATCGCGCAGGGCCTGGCGGAACAGGGGCACGCTGGCCTGCGCATCGGCCAAGGCGGTATCGAGCAGCGATACAGGCAGGTTCATGCCGACCAGTTTTCCTCGTGACGCCGGGTGAGCACCTCGAAACCGTTCTCGGTGACCAGCAGGGTGTGTTCCCATTGTGCAGAAACTGAACGGTCCTTGGTGATGACCGTCCAGCCATCGGGCAGAACCTTCACATGCCGGCGCCCGGCATTGATCATCGGCTCGATGGTAAAGGTCATACCGGTCTCCAGTATGATCCCAGTGCCGGGTTCGCCATAGTGCAGCACCTGTGGTTCCTCGTGGAACTCACGGCCGATGCCGTGACCGCAGTATTCGCGCACCACCGAGCAGTTGTTGGTCTCGGCATATTCCTGAATAACATGACCGATATCACCGAGCTGAATTCCCGGCCTGACCATCTCGATACCACGGCGCAAGCACTCATAGCTGATGCGGCTGACGCGATCAGCGATGCGGGGAGGGGTGGCAATGAAAAACATCTTGCTGGTGTCGCCGTGGTAATCATCTTTGATGACGGTGATATCGATATTGATGACATCGCCCTTTTTGAGTTTCTTGTTTCCGGGGATGCCATGACACACCACATGATTGACCGAGGTACAGATGGATTTGGGGAAGCCGTGATAGTTCAATGGTGCAGGGATGGCTTGCTGTTCGTTGACAATATAGTCATGGCAGAGGGTGTCGAGTTCGTCGGTGGTGGTGCCGGCCTTGACGTGGGGTTCGATCATTTCCAGGACCTCGGCCGCCAGTCGTCCGGCCGTGCGCATTTTCTCGATCTCTTCCGGGGTTTTGATAGTGATACTCATTAATAGTAGATCGCTGTGTGGGTTGAATGGAGGCGTATCCCGCTATCCCTTGACGGGCGTCTGTCAAGGGATAGCGGCCTGAAGGCCAGGTCCCGGCCAGCGTGGCACGATGCCACACTGGGGGAGCGGATTTGTTGTTCCAAGCCCTTTTATGGTATAAAGCGCGCGCCTGGTAAGCAAATCAGGCTTCCGTCCGCATCGGGTTCGGTGCGGGTATATTACGGCCCCGTAAAGGGGAAAATCCACACATGCATCGGCACATCTGCCTGGGTGCCCCTGCCGCTGGCCCACCACGGGTCACAGCGACAACGGTTTTGACCGGGGGTTGGCAGATGGGGTGCATGGAGGACCAACCCAACACAATCAGGAGTTAATCATGGCAGACGTGACGATGCGTCAGATGCTGGAGGCCGGTGTTCACTTCGGTCACCAGACCCGTTTCTGGAATCCAAAGATGGCCCCCTATATCTTCGGGGACCGCAATAAAATCCACATTATTAATCTGGAAAAGACCTTGCCGTTGTACAACGATGCGATGAATTTCATCGGTTCGCTGGCAGCACGGCGTGGCAGGGTGCTGTTTGTCGGCACCAAGCGTGCGGCGGGTGGGGTGATCCGCGAAGAGGCGCTGCGCTGTGACATGCCCTATGTCGATCACCGCTGGCTGGGTGGCATGCTGACCAACTTCAAGACCGTGCGCCAGTCCATCAAGCGCCTGAAGGAGTTGGAGGCCATGGCTGCCGACGGTACCTTCGAACATTTGTCCAAGAAAGAGGCGTTGATGCGCACCCGCGAGATGCAGAAGCTGGAGCGCAGTCTGGGTGGCATCAAAGACATGCCGGGGATACCCGATGCGCTATTTATCGTTGATGTCGGTCATGAGAAGATTGCCATCAGCGAAGCCGTCAAGCTGGGCATTCCGGTGATTGGCGTGGTCGATACCAATAATAGTCCCGAGGGGGTGGATTATATTATCCCGGGCAATGATGATGCCATCCGCGCCATCCAGATCTACGTCACAGGTGCAGCCGACGCCGTCATTGTCGGGCGCGAGTCGGTAGGCCACATTGCCAGCGGTGCGGGTGATGATTTTGTCGAACTCGACGAGTCCGGTATGCCTGCGGTTGACGCTAGGCCGAAGAAGACGGCCAAAAAGACGACAAGCAAGAAAAAAGTAGCCCCCAGGAAACCGCAGACGACCGAGAAACCGCAGATAAGCGAGACCAAGGTCGATACCGAGGTCAAGGCAGAAACCGCTAAACCCGCCGATGCCGCTGCTGACGTGGCGGCAAAGTAAGTCGACGAAACAGGGCAGACAGAAAAAGGGGGCATCGCCCCCTTTTTTCAAAATTCAAATCAGCTCCCTGTGCATGGGGGAACTGAAGCGTACGTATTAGTGAGGGGACGATGACATGGCAATTACAGCGGCGCAGGTAAAAGAACTGCGCGAGCGGACCGGGGCAGGCATGATGGAATGTAAGAAGGCCCTGGTGGAGACCGATAGTGATATCGAAAAGGCCATCGAGCACCTGCGCAAATCGGGTCAGGCCAAGGCCGACAAGAAGGCTGACCGTACCGCTGCCGAGGGTCGTATAGTGGTCGTTGTTTCCAAGGAGGGTACGACGGCGGCCATGGTCGAGGTCAACTGTGAGACCGATTTTGTCGCCAGTGATGATAATTTCACCCGCTTTGTCGATGCTGTGGCCCAGCGCGTGGTGAGCAGCCGTCCGGGTGATGTCAATGCCCTGGCGGAGTTGGCGCTGTCTGACGGCGAGACGCCCACGGTGGAGGCGGCGCGCAAGGGCCTCATCGCCAAAATCGGTGAGAACGTCAGTGTGCGCCGGTTTCATCTCATTGAAGATGCGCCGCGCCTGGGTATCTACCTGCACGGTATCCGCATTGGTGTTGTGGTGAGCATGGACGGAGGCACTGATGCGCTGGCCAGGGATATCGCCATGCACGTCGCCGCCAGTCGGCCGTTGTGTGTGAGCGAGGATGAGGTTCCGGCCGGGACGTTGGCGAAAGAGAAGGATATTTACGCTGCCCAGGCCGCCGAGAGTGGTAAACCGGCCGAGATTGTCGAGAAGATGGTGCAGGGTCGTATCAAGAAGTATCTCAAGGAAGTGACACTGCTGGGTCAGCCCTTCATCAAGGACTCAGATACCACAGTAGAGAAATTACTGGACCAGGCGGGCGCACGCGTGAAGGGGTTTGTGCGTTTCGAGGTGGGTGAAGGTATTGAGAAGAAGGCTGACAATTTTGTCGATGAGGTGATGTCCCAGGTTCGTGGGGGTTGAGTATGGGCGCGGCGGATCACCCGACAGGTCATTCCAGCGATACGGGTTGCGGCCTGCGCTACCGCCGCGTGCTGCTCAAGCTCAGCGGTGAGGCCCTGATGGGTGACAACGCCTTCGGCATCGATCCCGACATACTCAAACGGGTTGCTCGGGAGATCGGGGAACTGGTCGAGATGGGTGTCGAGGTGGCCGTCGTTATCGGTGGCGGCAATATCTTTCGCGGCGTGAGTCTGGCTAATGTCGGTATGGATCGCGCTGCAGCGGACAAGATGGGCATGTTGGCTACGGTCATCAATGCCCTCTCATTGCAGGATGCCCTGGAGCAAGAGACCTTGCCCGCGCGGGTCATGTCGGCTATTTCCATTCATCAGGTCTGTGAGGATTACATACATCGTCGCGCCATTCGGCACCTGGAAAAGGGGCGAGTGGTAGTCCTGGCCGCTGGCACCGGCAATCCTTTTTTCACCACCGACACGGCGGCCAGCCTGCGTGGCATCGAGATCAATGCCGAGCTGGTTATCAAGGCGACCAAGGTCGACGGGATTTACTCAGCGGATCCGTTCAAGGATCCAAATGCGGTACGCTATGAACGCCTCAACTACGACGAAATCATCGAGAACAAGCTGATGGTGATGGATGCCACGGCGATCGTGTTGTGTCGTGACCATAATATGCCGATTCGAGTCTATGACATGAACAAGTCTGGTGCGTTGATGCGCATCGTGCAAGGTGGTCATGAGGGCACTCTGGTAGAGGCGGCTGGAAAATCTGGAGAATGCGCATGATCGAGGAACTGAAAAAAGACGCCGAACAGCGCATGGGAAAAAGTATCGAGTCCCTGAAGATCGAACTGACCAAATTGCGCACCGGTCGTGCCCATCCCAGCCTGCTCGATCACTTGACGGTGGCGTATTATGGTTCCGAGGTGCCGCTCAGCCAGGTGGCCAATATTGGCACCGAGGATGCCCGCACCCTGACCGTGACACCTTGGGAACGGAGCATGGTCCAAACGGTCGAAAAGGCCATCATGACCTCGGGTATGGGCCTCAATCCGGCCTCAGCGGGCACGGTAATCCGGGTACCAATCCCGCCCCTGACCGAGGAGCGGCGAAAGGATATGGTTAGGATCGTGCGCCATGAGGGCGAGAATACCCGCGTGGCAATTCGCAATATCCGCCGTGATGTGCTCGGTGATCTCAAGACACTGCTCAAGGAAAAGACCATCAGCGAAGACATGGAACATCGTGCGCAGGACGAGGTGCAGAAGATTACTGACAAGTACGTGGCTACGGTGGACAAGCAACTGGAGAGCAAGGAGAAGGATCTCCTGATCATTTAGCCCACAGCCTTCTGATGTGGTGCCGCAGACCGGGGGATGGCTGCGGCGCATGGTTTCACTCAGAAGCGCGTGCGGGTCATTCGCCACGGAATAGGGTGCGCGGTGACCATCTGGCTGTCAGTCGTCAGCGGGTTGATTGCCCCTTGTTGGCCCGACTTAAATCGAAATACACGGGGTATGTCCGACATTACGGCCAATACGAGCCCAGAAGCCCTCTGCGAGACGCCTCGGCATGTCGCCATCATCATGGACGGCAACGGTCGGTGGGCCAAACAACGCAGTCTGCCACGCTTTGCTGGGCACCGGGCCGGCGTCGGGGCAGTACGCCAGACGGTGCAGGGCTGCGCCGAGCGGCATATTGATGTTCTCACCTTGTTCGCATTCAGCAGCGAGAACTGGCGCCGCCCGAAGAAAGAAGTGGGCCTGCTGATGGAGCTGTTTTTGAGTGCATTGGAGCACGAGGCCGACAAACTACATCGGAACAATGTGCGCATGCGCGTTATCGGTGATCGCAGTGTCTTTGCGCCTAAGTTGCAGGACACGATTTGCGCGGCTGAAGACACAACCCGCAATAACAGCGGTCTGGTGCTCAATATTGCAGCCAACTACGGTGGCCGCTGGGATATCACGCAGGCGGTCCGCCAGCTTGCCGAGCAGGCCGAGCAGGGGAAGATACGCAGCGCGGATATTACTCCCGAGCATGTACAGGCAGCGCTATGCATGGCAGATCTCCCGGAGCCGGATCTGTTTATCCGCACGGGTGGCGAGCAGCGTATCAGTAATTTCCTGTTATGGCCGCTGGCCTATACCGAGCTATATTTCACTCCCACTCTGTGGCCCGATTTCAAAGCGCAGGAGCTGGATGCCGCCCTGAAGGCCTATGCCTTTCGCCAGCGTCGTTTCGGCCGTACGGGTGAGCAGATCGAGCGGCTGCATGATGCTTAGGCTGCGCGTACTCACCGCCGCCATCCTGGTGCCCCTGGTGATCTGGGGGGTGATTGCACTACCACCCCCCTGGTTAGCTATCGTGCTGGGTGGTGTTCTGGCGATTGGGGCCTGGGAATGGGGCACGCTCGCCGGTCTTCATTCACTACCGGGGCGCGGTTTCTATGTCCTTTTTATCCTCATCCTGATGGTCATGGCCGATATCGCCATGGTGGCGAACTGGGTGTTACCGGTGATCCTGACCCTGACGGTCTTGTGGTGGCTACTGGCCTGGCGGCTGATCAGGGTGTACCCGGCGATCAGCGAACGGGGCAGGGGGCGTTTACATCGCCTGCTGACCGGGATCCTGGTACTCGTGGCATCCTGGGTGGCCCTGGTCGCCCTCAGTGAGATACCCGGTAGCGGCCGTTCTTATCTGTTGTTTCTCATCCTGTTGATGTGGGTGGCGGACAGTGGTGCCTATTTTGCCGGTCGACGCTGGGGCAGGTGCAAACTGGCCCCCCGGGTCAGCCCTGGCAAGACGTGGGAAGGGGTAGGCGGGGCGCTGCTGGGCACTGTACTGATCGCACTGATCGCCGGTGATGTTGTCTTCAGGATGTCAGCGGCCTATCTGGGGTTGTTCGTTGTGCTTTGCCTGGTGACGGTAGTGTGCTCGATCCTGGGCGATCTGTTTGAAAGCCTGTTCAAGCGTATGGCTGGCGTGAAGGATAGCGGCCAGCTATTGCCTGGGCATGGCGGGATCCTCGATCGTCTGGACAGCCTGACGGCGGCGGCACCAGTGTTCATGTTGGGGCTGATTTTGATGGGGGTGTCGCGATGAAGGGCGTGACCATACTTGGGGCAACCGGCTCCATCGGCATGAGTACACTGGACGTCATCGCCCGACATCCCGGGCGTTACCGTGTTGTTGCCCTGACGGCACACCGGCAGGTTGAACGCCTCTATACACAGTGTCTGCGCCATATGCCGGATTATGCCGTGATGGGTGACGAAGATGCGGCCGGGCAACTGGCGGCGAGGCTCAGCGATGCCGGCGCATGCACCCGTGTGCTCTCCGGTATGGACGGGCTGAAGGTGGTGGCCGCACTCGATGAGGTCGACTACGTCATGGCGGCCATTGTCGGGGCAGCTGGCCTGCAGCCCACCCTGGCGGCGGCACGTGCCGGCAAGCGCATCCTGTTGGCCAACAAGGAAGCCCTGGTCATGTCGGGTCGACTTTTCATGGATGAGATCAAGGCGCATGGCGCACAATTGTTGCCGATTGACAGCGAGCACAATGCCATCTTTCAGTGTATGCCCGCCGATTTTCAGCGCGGCCTGGGTGAGGTAGGGGTTCAGCGCATCCTGCTGACCGCCTCCGGTGGACCATTTCGCACGACACCCATGGACGCCCTGGAGCAGGTCACACCGGAGCAGGCCATTGCCCACCCCAATTGGCGCATGGGGCGCAAGATATCGGTGGATTCGGCCACCATGATGAACAAGGGGTTGGAGGTGATCGAGGCCTGTTGGCTGTTCAATGCCCGGCCTGAGCAGATCCAGGTGGTCGTGCACCCACAAAGCGTGATCCATTCCATGGTAGAATACGCCGACGGAACGGTGCTTGCGCAACTCGGCAATCCCGACATGCGCACGCCGATTGCCCATGCCCTGGCCTGGCCGGAGCGTATTGCAGCCGGCGTGCATAGTCTGGATCTGTTCGATGTCGCTCACCTGGATTTCGAAGTGCCAGATCCGGTGCGCTTTCCCTGTCTGCGTCTCGCGGGCGAGGCCATGGCAGCGGGTGGTACGGCATCGACCGTACTTAATGCCGCCAACGAGGTGGCCGTGCAGGCGTTCCTTGACGGTCAACTGCGTTTCACCGGCATTCATTGCCTGATAGAAGGGGTACTCGATGCACTACCGGTGCACGTTGCCGATTCGCTGGATACTGTTCTGGAAGCCGACGCATCTGCACGCCGTGTCGCTCACCAGCAACTCATGAAATTGGCAGGATAGAGTCATGTTCGGCAGTGTTTTGTTTACCCTTGTTGCCTTTATTGTCGCCATCTCGGTGCTGGTTGCCGTCCATGAGTTTGGCCACTTCTGGGTGGCAAAGACTCTCGGTGTCAAGGTGTTGCGCTATTCGATCGGTTTCGGACGCCCGCTGTGGCGTCACCGGGCCGGTGCGGATCAAACCGAATATGTCGTTGCCGTCTTGCCTGTGGGTGGCTATGTCAAAATGCTTGATGAGCGCGAGGGAGAGGTGGCCGCGCACGAGCTGCATCGCGCTTTCAATCGTCAGCCAGTCTACAAACGCTTCGCAATCGTGTTGGCCGGCCCGTTGTTCAATTTTTTGCTCGCCATCGTGATCTACTGGCTGGTGTTTATCGTCGGTGTGAGCGGCATCAAACCCGTGATTGGTGAGGTCAGGTCCGGCTCGGTGGCTGCGGTGGCGGGTCTGCATGCGGGTGAGGAGATCGTGGCGGTCAATGGTCGGATTACTCCAATTTGGGATGCCGCCCTGCAGGCCTTGTTGCCGGCGATGATCGACCGTAGCGAGGTGGCGTTGACGCTACGCGAACGCAATGGCGATACGCGGCACGCGCAACTCGATTTTCGCAGGCTCAAGGCTCATGAGATCACCAAGCGGATATTTGAGCACCTCGGTATCGTGCCCTGGTTGCCCCGGGTGGCTACGATCATCGGCAAGATATTGCCCGGTTCGGCGGCGCAGCAAGCCGGTCTCGAACCGGGCGATCACATTGTTGCTGCCAATGGCAAGGCGCTTGATGACTGGCAGGCTCTGGTCGATGTGGTACGGAAAAATACCGGTAAACCGATAGTATTTCGCATCGATCGGGAAGGTCGCAGTCGTGTGGTATCGGTAACACCGCATCGCGTTATGGAAAATGGCGCGCGGGTGGCACAAGTAGGCATCACACCGGCGCAGCGTACGCCAATGCCGCAAAGCATGAAGGCGATCTATCGTTATCCGGTGCTGGGCGCCATCAACGAGGCAGTACACAAGACCTGGACAATGTCGACACTGACGTTGAATATGTTGGGCAAAATCCTCATTGGCGAGGCCTCGGTGAAGAATCTCAGCGGTCCCATCAATATCGCCCGTTATGCCGGCGAGTCTGCCAGCGCTGGACCGACTCATTATCTTGATTTTATCGCCATTGTCAGCCTCAGCCTGGGCGTGCTGAACCTGTTGCCGATCCCCATCCTGGATGGTGGTCACCTGTTGTACTATTTTATCGAGATTGTAAAAGGTAGTCCGGTCTCGGAACAAACCGAGGCCGTGGGGCAACGTGTAGGTATAGTAATCCTGGTTATGCTTATGAGCCTGGCTTTTTATAACGATCTTTCCGGGTTGTTTGGTTAGACCCGGGGTCAACCGTCAATATGACAAGCAGGATAGACGCGGGTATTTCATGAAAAAATTTTTTCTGGTGCTTTTATTTTGTTATGTGTTCGTACTGCCCGCTTACGCCTTCGAGCCTTTTACTATCCGGGATATCCGTCTCGAAGGTCTGCAACGCATATCGGTCGGGACTGTTTTTAATTACCTTCCCGTCAAGGTTGGCGAGCGGCTTGATGACAGGCTAGCCAGCAAGGCCATTAGCGACCTCTACAAAACCGGTTTTTTCAAGGACGTGCGTTTGCAACGCGAAGGTGATGCATTGGTGGTCTTCGTGGCTGAGCGCCCGGCGATTGCCAGCATTTCTGTTACCGGCAATAGCGCTATCCCCACTGAACAACTCAATTCCGCGCTCAAACAAATCGGTTTGACGGAGGGCCGCGTGTTCGATCGCTCCATGCTTGCGCGTATCGAGCAGGAGTTGCGTCGACAGTACGATAGTTTGGGCAAGTATGCGGTGTCGATCAAGACTGCGGTAACGCCGTTGGAGCGTAACCGGGTAGATATCAAGGTCAAGATCGCCGAAGGTGATTCGGCGGTGATTCACCGCGTCAACATTGTTGGCAACCATGCCTACAGTGAGGATGATCTGCGCAGTTTTCTCAAGCTCAGCAAAGTCAGTTTTTTTACTGGCCACAGTAAATACTCCAAACAGCAACTGGCCGGCGATCTTGAAACCCTGCGCTCGTATTATCTCGATCGGGGTTATATCAACTTCAATATCGACTCCACACAAGTTTCGTTGACGCCTGACATGAAAGATATCTACGTGACGATTAATGTCACTGAGGGCAAGAAGTACACGGTCAGTGCCGTAAATTTGGCAGGAAATCTAGTCCTGCCAAAGGCGCAGGTAGAGAAACTGATCAGCATCAATCCGGGGGATATCTTCTCGCGCAAGAAAATCACCGCAACCACCAAGGCCATTTCTGATCGTCTTGGCGATGAAGGCTACGCGTTCGCCAATGTTAATGCCGTGCCGGAGGTTAACAAAAAGAAACAAACTGTTGCCTTGACATTTTTTGTCGATCCAGGTCGACGCGTCTATGTGCGCCGTATCAATATCACCGGTAATACGACCACCCGTGATGAGGTGATTCGCCGCGAGATGCGACAAATGGAGGCCGGCATGATGTCTACCAGAAAGGTTGCCCGTTCACGCACTCGTCTTCAACGTCTGGGGTATTTCAGTAATGTCAGCGTGAATACACCGGTGGTGCCGGGTACCAATGATCAGGTCGATCTCAACTACCATGTCAGCGAACGGGCGACCGGGAGTTTGCAGGCGGGTGTCGGTTATTCCGGCAGTCAGGGACTGTTGCTCAATTTCAGTGTGACCCAGAACAACTTCCTCGGTACCGGCAAGCGGGTGGGCATCAACATCAACAACAGCCAGGTGACCCAGGTCTACAGCTTCAACTATACCAATCCATACTATACGCTGAACGGGATCAGCCGTGGTTTCCAGATTTATTCGCGTAAGGTCAACGCCTCCCAGGCCAATCTGACATATTACACGACCAACAGTTACGGGGCTTCTGTCAACTATGGTATCCCGCTCAGCGAAAATGATACCGTGCGTGCCGGGCTCGGCTATGAGAGCACGGACTTATTGACGGGCACCCAGACAGCTCAACAAATACTTGATTTTATTAGAAAAGAAGGTAGTAGCTATCATCTTTATAAGTTCACTACAAGCTGGACACACGACACCCGTAATCGCGCGATCTTTGCTGACCGGGGTACGCTGGCCCAAGTAACGGCCGAGGTGACAGCACCAGGTAGCAGTCTCAAATTCTACAAACTGGGCTATCTGCAACGTGGCTATATTCCGCTGAGCAAAAAGATTACCCTGTCGATGCGGGCGCAGTTGGGCTATGGTGCAAGTTTTGGTAACACGACACAGCTACCGCCTTTTGAGAATTACTATGCTGGCGGTACCGATTCGGTGCGTGGCTTTAAAGCAAATACCCTGGGACCGCATGATCCGGTGACCAATCTGCCGATTGGCGGCAATGTGAGTATCGTTGGCAGTGTGGAGCTGATCTTTCCCAATCCGTTTGCGAAAAATAGTAACTCTGTACGATTTAGCACCTTTCTGGATGCCGGCAATGTGTTTGATACATCAATCCAGAAGGTCAAACTGAGTGAGTTGCGTTATTCTGCGGGCATATCAGCCATCTGGCTGACACCGGTCGGGGCCCTGCGCTTCAGCCTGGCGACACCGCTCAATGCCAAGCCAGGTGATGAAAAGCAATCCTTCCAGTTCACCATGGGCTCGCCGTTCTGAGGATGATCTGTGTGAGGACTTTGTTCCGGATGCGATGGAGGCAGCTTTGAAAAAATACAATATCTATATGGCAGTCTCGTTTAGTCTGTTGCTGTGTTTGGCGACACCGTTGTGGGCCGCCGAAGTCAAACTGGGCTTCGTCAACACGGCTAAGGTGCTCGAAGAAGCCCCACAGGCGGAAGTGGCACGGCATAAATTACAGACAGAGTTTGCGCCTCGCGATAAGGCGTTGGTCAAGGCGCAAAAACAGCTCGCAAAACTTGAGGACAAACTGGCGCGTAATGGCGCGCTGATGAGTGATAACAAACAGGGTGAACTTGAGAGTGCCATCTTGTCGAAAAAACGTGATATAAAACGTTCCCAGGATGAATTTCGCGAGGATTTCAATATCCGTCGAAATGAAGAACTCAGCAAGCTGCAACGCCAAGTTCTGCTGGCGATAGCCACCCTGGCCAAAGAACAGCACTATGACATGATCCTTGGGGACAACAGCGTGTTGTATGCGAGTGAACGCGTTGATGTGACGCAAAAAGTACTGGATGTACTGCGCCGCGAGAACAGCGCCACGGGTAGTGGAAAACCGGGTGCGCCCGCGAAAAAGTGATGATGGAAAGAGATCAACAACAGGGTGTCTCGCCGATAAAATATACCCTCGGCATGCTAGCGGAGTATGTAGCGGGTGAGGTTCACGGTGATGCCGAACTCATTATTGAGGGTGTTGCCCCTCTGCACCTTGCCAGTGCGGGACAGATAACCTTCCTGACCCGTGCGCCATTTCGCAAACAGTTGCCACAGACGCAGGCGGCAGCCGTGATTTTACGCCGCCCGGATATTGATGCCTGTCCGACAGCCGCCCTAATCGTGGTTGACCCCTATCTTGCTTATGCACGGATTGCGACTTTGCTACTCGGTGAGCAGGAGCACCCACAGGGCATACACGCTACCGCGGTGGTCGCTGCAGATGCCCGCGTGGCCAACGGTGCCTGGATTGGACCTAACAGCGTCATAGAATCCGGTGCCCATATTGCTGAAGACGTTTTTATCGGCCCGGGCTGTGTTGTGGGTGCCGGGGTGGAGATCGGCCGCAACACACAGCTGATTGCCAATGTCACGCTGTGCCATGATGTTATTGTCGGCCAGGGTGTGTTGTTACACCCGGGTGTGGTGATCGGTGCAGAAGGTTTTGGTCTTGCCAATGATCAGGGCCGCTGGGTCAAGGTGCCACAGCTTGGCACAGTGCGTATCGGTGATGATGTGGAGGTGGGTGCCAATACGACGATTGACCGTGGAGCGTTGGAGGACACCATCCTGGAGGAGGGTGTAAAACTCGATAACCTGATCCAGGTTGGCCATAATGTGCACATTGGTGCACATAGCGCAGTTGCTGCGTGTACGGCCATCGCAGGTAGTGCGAAGATTGGACGGGCGTGTGTCCTGGCCGGAAGTGTGGGTGTAGTCGGACATCTGGAAATAGCCGATAACGTACAAATCACCGGTATGTCGATGGTGACTCATTCCATTTCCGAGCCCGGGGTGTACTCGTCCGGTGTGCCACTGGAACCCAACCGCCAATGGCACAGGAATTTTGTACGTTTTAAACAACTCGACGCTATGGCGCGGCGCCTCAAGGTGTTGGAGAAACAATTACAATCTCAAGCACAAAAGGAGTGACGCCTTGAGCTCACTGGATATACACGAAATACTTCAATATCTCCCGCACCGTTATCCCTTTTTATTGGTGGATCGGGTGTTGGCGTGTGAACCAGGCCGCTCGCTTGTGGCCATCAAGAATGTTTCGTTCAACGAGCCTTACTTCTGCGGACACTTTCCACAACGTCCGGTGATGCCGGGTGTACTTATCGTCGAGGCATTGGCCCAGGCAACTGGAATACTGGCCTTCCTGAGCGTAGGTAAGAAACCGGATGAAGGATCGCTGTATTATCTGGTGGGTATCGACAATGTGCGTTTCAAGCAGCCGGTCGAACCAGGCGACCAGTTACGTCTTGAGGTCGATGTTGTGAAGAGCATGCGCGGGGTATGGAAATTTGTTGGCAAGGCGCTGGTTGATGACAAGGTGGTTTGTAGTGCTGAGTTGATGTGCGCCGAACGCGAGGCGGTATGAGTGTCGATCCGCGCGCGGTTGTAGACCCCGATGCCAGGATAGGCGACGGTGTGACTGTCGGGCTGTTCACGGTGATTGGCCCGGAGGTGGACATTGATGCAGGCAGCCGGATCGGGTGTATGCGAGCCGCCAGGGTGGCGGGGCGGTGATCGTGGACAGATTTGGCAGTGATGGAAAATCAGAGACTTATACCACCACCGGGGCGATGCCGACCTGCTGCGTATGAAGGGGAATGCACAGCTTAAACTCGGCGTGTTTCTGTCTTGACTCAGGGGTTCCTTTACTTTGTGAGCGAGCCGGGTGAAATGCGTGATGCAGATGTGTCCTCAGGGACATGACAGCGGTCCGATGTCCGGGTAAGCTTGACGCCCACATGGTACAGGTCACGCGAGGATAACCGTGTCAGCACAAGTCGGGTTTGATTTCACTCGGGGTTACCGATATGTAGCCGGTGTGGATGAGGTAGGGCGGGGCCCCTTGGCCGGGCCGGTGGTGGCTGCGGCGGTGATTCTCGACCCTGAGCGCCCCATCGAGGGGTTGGCCGATTCCAAGGTCCTGAGCGCGGCGAAACGCGAGTGTCTGGCTGAGGAAATCCGCCAGCGGGCGCTGGCCTGGGGCGTGGGCCGTGCCGAGGTCGAGGAGATCGACCGCATCAATATCCTGCAGGCGAGCTTGCTGGCCATGCAGCGCGCCATCGCAGCCCTGTCGGTGGCGCCACAGTTTGCCTTGATCGACGGCAACCGTTGCCCCAGCTTGCCGTGCCCGGCCGAGGCGGTGATCAAGGGCGATGCACGGGTCGCCTCGATCAGCGCCGCCTCGATCCTGGCCAAGGTAGTACGCGACCGGGAACTGGTTGAGCTGGATGCCAGGTATCCCGGTTACGGTCTGGCGAAACACAAGGGTTACCCCTCGAAACAGCACCTGGAAGCCCTGGCGAGCCTGGGCGTCACGCCCGTACATCGGCGCTCCTATGCCCCCGTCCGGCGCCTGCTGGAGGCGGAACAGGGTTGAGGCGACACGCGATGCACAGGCAAAAAATCATGCTTGAAAGCCCGCGGTCCGGGCGTTAAGTTCTGCGCATGTCCGAGCCCCGCTCTCAGCCGAATTTTGTTCACCTGCACCTGCACACCGAGTACTCACTCGTTGACAGCGTGGTACGGATCACACCGCTGGTCCAGGCCGTGGTCGAAGCCGGCATGCCGGCCGTTGCGCTCACGGACCAGAGCAATCTGTTTGCCATGGTCAAATTCTACCGCGCCGCCATGGCGGTGGGCGTCAAGCCCATTGTGGGTGTTGACCTGTGGCTGCACAACGAGGGGCATGACAATGCCCCCTCGCGTCTGGTGTTGCTCTGTCAGAACGAACAGGGTTACCGCCATCTCACCGAACTGGTGTCGCGCACCTATACCGAGGGTCAGCAACGTGGCATCCCTATCGCGCGTCGGGAATGGTTGGAGGGCAAGAATGCCGGGCTGATTGCCTTATCCGGTGGTCGCAGTGGCGATGTCGGCCGGGCGTTGCTGGCGGGACACTCTGAGCAGGCCGCGCGTTACCTGGATGAATGGCAGCGCTTGTTCCCTGATCGCTATTACCTGGAATTGCAACGCACGGGTCGGGAAGGCGAGGAGGAGTGCCTGCACCAAACGGTGAGCCTGGCACTGGCACGCGGTCTGCCGATCGTGGCGACCAACGATGTGTGCTTCATTTCAAGTGAAGACTTCGCGGCCCACGAGGCCCGCGTGTGCATTCATGAGGGACGTACGCTGGACGATCCGCGTCGGGCGCATCTTTACAGTGATCAGCAGTATCTGCGCAGCCCGCAGGAGATGGTGGAGCTGTTCGCCGATGTACCCGAGGCGCTGGAGAACAGCGTTGAGATTGCCCGACGCTGCAATCTGGAACTCACTCTGGGCAAGAATTTTCTGCCGGACTTTCCTATCCCCGCGGGGATGAGTATGGAGACCTATTTCGAACACGAGGCCCGGGCGGGTCTGGAGCGGCGCCTGCAACGCCTTCTCGATCCTGGCGCTGCGGATTTCACCGAGCGCCGACGTCCCTATGACGAGCGTCTGGACGTCGAGCTGGAGGTGATCACCACGATGGGTTTTCCCGGTTACTTCCTTATCGTGGCCGATTTCATCCGGTGGGCGAAGGAAAACGGCATTCCGGTGGGTCCGGGGCGTGGTTCAGGTGCCGGTTCGCTGGTGGCCTACGCCCTGACCATCACCGACCTCGATCCGCTGGCCTATGATTTGCTGTTTGAACGCTTCCTCAATCCCGAGCGTGTGTCCATGCCCGATTTTGATATCGACTTTTGTATGGAGGGGCGTGACCGGGTTATCGAGTATGTCGCTGATCGCTATGGTCGAGACAAGGTTTCCCAGATCATCACCTATGGTTCGATGGCGGCCAAAGCGGTAGTACGTGATGTCGGCCGGGTCCTGGGTCACCCTTATGGTTTTGTCGATAAGATTGCCAAGCTGATCCCCTTTGAACTTAAAATGACCCTGGCCAAGGCTCTGGAGGATGAAGAGGTACTGCGCACGCTCTACGAGTCCGAGGAAGATGTGCGTATGCTCATCGACTTGGCGCAGTCGCTGGAAGGCCTGGTTCGCAATGCCGGAAAGCACGCTGGCGGTGTGGTCATTGCGCCGTCAAAATTGACCGACTTTACGCCGCTGTACTGCGAGCAGGGTTCGCCCAACCTGGTGAGCCAGTTCGACAAGGATGACGTCGAGGCCGTTGGACTGGTCAAGTTCGACTTTCTGGGTCTGCGTACCCTCACTATCATCGACTGGGCGCTCAAGACCATCAATGAACAGCGGCGCACGCAGGGCGAGACGCTGATCGACATGACGGCGATTGCGCTGGATGACACATTAACCTTTGAGCTGCTCAAGGCCTGCCAGACCACTGCAGTGTTCCAACTCGAATCCCGCGGCATGAAGGATCTGATCAAGCGTCTGCAACCCGATACCTTCGAGGATATCGTGGCGCTGGTTGCCTTGTTTCGTCCCGGTCCTCTAGGGTCAGGGATGGTGGATGACTTCATCAATCGCAAACAAGGTCGCGCCAAGGTCGAATACCCGCATCCGGACCTATTGCCCATCCTCAAGCCTACCTATGGCGTGATCCTCTACCAGGAACAGGTGATGCAGATTGCCCAGGTCCTGGCCGGCTACACACTCGGTGGTGCCGACCTGCTACGTCGCGCCATGGGCAAGAAAAACGCCGAGGCGATGGCCAGGCAACGCGAGATATTCACCCAGGGCGCACTGGCACGCGGTGTCGATGAGAAGGCAGCGAGCACCATCTTCGACCTCATGGAATTTTTTTCCGGTTACGGTTTCAACAAGTCGCACTCTGCCGCCTATGCCCTGGTGTCCTACCAGACGGCCTGGCTCAAGGCGCATTTTCCCGCCGCCTTCATGGCCGCCGTGCTTTCGGCCGATATGGACAACACCGACAAGGTGGTGACGCTCATCGACGAGTGCCGCGACATGAAACTGGTCGTCGAACCGCCGGATGTGAACCGCTGCAGCCACCACTTCACTGTGCGTGGCGACGGTGCCATCCTCTATGGTCTGGGGGCGATCAAGGGCGTTGGTGCGGCGGCGATCGAGGCCCTTGTGGCCGCGCGCGGTGACGACAGGCCTTATGTCAATCTCTTTGACCTGTGCTGCCGGGTGGACCACCGACGTGTCAATCGCCGTGTGTTCGAGGCCCTGATTCTTGCCGGTGCGTTGGATGTCTTTGATGTCAACCGCGCCACGCTCATGGCAACCCTGCCCGATGCGCTAAAGTGCGCCGAGCAGCACATGCAGAATCACCAGGTGGGTGTGGAGGACATGTTCGGTTTTGAGCCGAGCGGGGAAGGGGATACCGGTGGCGGTGTCTACCACGTACAGCCTGACTGGGATGAGGAGCAGCGTCTGGCGGCAGAGAAACAGACGCTGGGTTTGTATCTCACAGGTCATCCCATTGACCGGCATTTGCCCGAACTGGCGAAGTTCACCACGTCGCGTATTGCACAACTCAAACCCACCCGCGACCAAAGCGTGACGGTGGCAGGTCTGGTGATGTCCATGCGCACCATGAATACTCGACGCGGCGGCAGAATGGCCTTCATCACCATCGACGATCGCAGCGGGCGTATTGAACTGGCGGTGTTCGCCGAAGTGTTTCAGTCTTATCGGGATCTGTTGGCCAAGGACCGCTTGATCGTCGTCGAGGGCGAGATCAGCGTGGATGAGTACAGCGGTGGTTACAAAATGAGTGCGCGCACTATCTATGACCTGGAACATGCCCGTGCGCACTATGCACGGTGCCTGGTGATTAAGCTCGATCAGGTACAGACCGGTACCGGTTTCGTGGGGTCACTGGAGCGCACCCTGTCACCCTTCCGTGAGGGTGACTGCCCGGTGGTGCTCGATTACGAAAACAGCGCTGCCCGCGCACGCCTGGGCCTGGGCGAGGCGTGGCGGGTGCAACCGAGCGATGAATTGTTGCACCGGCTGATCGCGCTCGCCGGTCGTGCGGCCGTGCATCTCGATTATTGAGCCTACAGGTGCGCACGAACCTACCGAATGGGCGAGTTCCCGCCCTGGCCCCTGCCAGTGCGTTCGTGCTCGATTGACCGGGACGGTGTGAAACAGCCCTCGTCGCACAGGCAATAGTGTAGGCAGGCGGGGTGTGCTCCTATATACTTGCTCTCGGTTTGATCCCTTTGCCCAGATAACAATACGCTATTGCCATGAATCTGAATTTCCTGGATTTTGAACAACCTATCGCCGAGCTTGAGGCGAAGATCGAGGAGCTGCGCTATGTTGACAGCGACTCGGCGATCAATCTGAGTGAGGAGATCGACCGCCTGCAGGCCAAGAGCCGCGAGCTGACAGAATCCATCTTTGACAACCTCAGTGCCTGGCAGATCGCCCAACTGGCCCGTCATCCGCAACGTCCCTACACGCTGGACTATGTCGAGCACATCTTCACGGATTTTCAGGAACTCCACGGTGATCGTGCCTATGCCGATGATCCGGCGATCGTGGGTGGCCTGGCGCGACTCGATGCGCGCCCGGTGATGTTAATTGGTCATCAGAAGGGACGTGATACCAAGGAAAAGGTCTACCGTAATTTTGCTATGCCTCGCCCCGAGGGCTATCGCAAGGCACAGCGGCTGATGGCAATAGCAGAGCGCTTTTCCCTGCCGATACTGACCTTTATTGACACCCCCGGCGCCTACCCTGGTGTGGATGCCGAGGCGCGGGGGCAGAGCGAGGCCATTGCCCGTAGCCTGTTCATCATGTCACAGCTCAAAACGCCGATTGTCTGCACCGTTATCGGCGAAGGCGGTTCCGGTGGTGCGCTGGCGATCGGTGTCGGCGACCGGGTGATGATGTTGGAATACGGCATCTATTCGGTGATCTCGCCCGAGGGTTGTGCCTCTATCCTGTGGAAGAGCGCGGAGAAGGCACCGGATGCGGCTGAGGCGCTGGGGATTACTTCCGGGCGGCTCAAGCAGCTCGAGCTGATCGATGAGGTGATCATGGAACCGCTCGGTGGTGCCCACCGTGACATCGAAGTCACCGCTCAGCGCCTCAAGGCCGGACTGAACACGGCCCTCGCGCAGTTGGACGCCATCCCTATGGACATGCTGCTCGAACAACGCTATACGCATCTGATGCAGTCGGGTCATTTCAAGGAAGAGCAGTGACCCGGCGGCGTGGGACCAAGCCCTCGAGTTTGCTGCCAGAGTCCACTTCCCGTACCTGACGTGTGGGGCTTGCCGGGGGAACTGAGGCCCTGCCAGTGTGGCTGTGGCTGACCGGGGGCGGGTGATCTCACCCCTGTCGCGCAGGGTCGAGTCGTTGCCAATGCGGTCTTAGCAGGTCCCACATACTATTGTCACTATGGACTTTTCCCCCACCCATCTGTTGCATACCCTGCAGGGGTTGCCCGGTGCTTCGCGTTACTGGGTCGCCTACAGCGGTGGTGTCGACTCCCATGTCTTGTTGCATGCCCTGGTGGCTGTGCGTGCGCACTGGCCGCGTGGCGCACTGGGTGCGGTGCATATCCACCATGGCCTGCAGCCCGAGGCCGATGGCTGGGCCGAACACTGTGTGGCGACCTGTCATGCGCTGGGGATTCCTTGCGTCGTGCGCGTGGTTGTGGCCCGCCCTGGCACGGGTGAGAGCCCAGAGGCCGCGGCCCGGCGGGCCCGCTATGCGGCCTTGGCCAAAGTGGTCAGTACCGGTGAAGCGGTGCTGACGGCCCATCACCGCGACGATCAGGCCGAGACCCTATTGTTGCAACTGTTGCGTGGCGCTGGGGTGCGTGGCCTGGCAGCCATGCCGCGACAGGCCCTGTTGGGACAGGGCTGGCTTGGCCGGCCCCTGTTGGCGGTGTCCCGGGCGGCGTTACGCCACTATGCCGAGGTGCAAGGACTGGTCTGGGTCGAGGACCCGAGCAACCGGGACCTGAATCTGGACCGCAACTATCTACGCCATCAACTCATGCCACGGCTGAGCGCACGCTGGCCGGCCTGTGCGCGCACCCTGTCGCGCGCCGCTGCGCATCAAGCCGAGGCCGCCGCCCTGCTTGATATGCTGGGTGAGTCCGATCTGGCGGCGATAGTGGATCCCGTGGTCGACAGTACCCTTGTGAGGCCTGCAGCGCCCCAGGTGGCCGGTCGCGGCGTGCCTGGCAGTGGTAATAGCACGTTGTCGATCGGCGCCTTGCAGCGTCTCACACCGGCTCGCCAGCGCAATGTCTTGCGTTGCTGGTTGCGTGGCAACGCAGTGCCCATACCGGCGACGGTAGTGCTCTCGCGCATTCAGCATGAGATACTGCCCGCGCGCAACGATGCCGCACCCTGTGTCACTTGGCCGGGTGGCGCGGTGCGCCGCTACCGGGATGCCCTTTATGGCCTGCGAATGGCCTTGGCACCGGGTGCGCACACGCACCTGGGAGCCGGCTCGGTGGCTGCCCCGGTATCCTCGCTGGCACCCATCGCGTTGGGCCGCATTGACCTAGACAAGGAGGTTCGTGGGCAGTGGCCCTCGAATGGGGTGCAAACGCTCGTTGTTATGCCAACAGGACGGCTGGTCGTGCGGGGTGTGGCGGGCCAAGGGCTGAGCCAGGCACGACTGGCGGGTCGCCGTGTCGAGCTGCGTTTTCGCCGCGGCGGAGAGGCGTGCCGCCCGCAGGGGCGGGGTCATCATCGCCACAGCCTGAAAAAACTCTTCCAGGAGTGGGGCGTGCCGCCCTGGCAGCGCGGACAGATCCCGCTGGTGTATGTCGACGGGGAATTGGTCCAGGTGATAGGGTATTGCCTGTGTGAGCCTTATGCCGCCAGGTCGGACGAGTTGGGCTGTGTGTTCGGTTTTGAACCGCCCGGGCCGTCAGCAGATCGATGACCGGGTGCTGGCGCGTCCAGCGATTTGTGACCCCGGCAGGTTCGCGGCGATTTGTAAAGATTGAAACCCCGGACGAAAACAACGAAAATACACCGACCGGTTCGGCAGACACCGATTCTTACACTGTGCCGCCGCATACCTCTCTTCCACCGTAACCTGCGTTTTGGCTTGATGACTAAGTTTGTTTTTATTACTGGTGGTGTCGTGTCCTCTCTGGGAAAGGGCATCGCTTCGGCGTCGCTGGCCGCGATCCTTGAGGCGCGTGGGCTCAAGGTCACATTGCTGAAACTGGACCCCTACATCAACGTGGATCCAGGCACCATGAGTCCCTTCCAGCACGGCGAGGTGTTCGTTACCGAAGACGGCGCCGAGACGGACCTGGATCTGGGCCACTATGAGCGTTTTGTGCATGCCCGCATGACCAAGGCTAATAATTTCACCACCGGCCGAGTCTATTGGGACGTGATCAGCAAGGAGCGTCGGGGTGACTACCTGGGGAGTACGGTACAGGTCATCCCGCACATCACCGACGAGATCAAGCGCAACATCCACAAGGGCGCCGATGCGGTTGACGTGGCCATGATCGAGATTGGCGGTACGGTAGGCGATATCGAATCATTGCCCTTCCTGGAGGCGATTCGCCAGATGGGGGTGGAGCTGGGGCGTGACCACGTCCTGTATATGCACCTGACGTTGTTGCCCTATATTCCAACCGCCGGTGAGTTGAAGACCAAACCGACCCAGCACTCAGTGGCCGAGCTGCGCTCCATCGGCATCCAGCCCGATATTCTGATGTGCCGGGCCGATCGGCCCATTCCGTCAGATGAGCGGCGCAAGATCGCGCTGTTCACCAATGTCGAAGAACGTGCGGTGATCTCTGCGGTGGATGTGGCCAGCATCTACACGATACCGCTCCTGTTACACGAGCAGAAACTCGATGATATCGTGGTCGAAAAACTCCACCTGGACTGCCGCGAGGCCGATTTGAGTGAGTGGCAGCAGGTCGCCGAGGCGCTGGCCCATCCTGAGGCGGCGGTGAAAGTGGCCATGGTCGGCAAGTATGTGAACCTCACCGAGTCGTATAAGTCGTTGTCCGAGTCCCTGATCCATGCCGGCATCCAGACGCGGACCCAGGTCAGCATCACCTATATCGACTCCGAGGAGCTCGAACGCAACGGCACAGACTGCCTCAACGGGATGGATGCCATCCTGGTGCCCGGCGGGTTCGGGGAACGTGGTGTCGAGGGCAAGATCGAGGCCGCGCGGTTTGCGCGCGAGCAGGGTGTGCCCTACCTTGGTATTTGCCTGGGGATGCAGGTGGCAGTCATCGAATTTGCCCGCCACGTCGCCGGTCTGGCGCAGGCACACAGTTCCGAGTTCCGTGCCGATACGCCGGATCCCGTGATTGCCTTGATCACCGAGTGGACGACCCGCGCGGGGACCCTCGAACATCGCAGTGCCGAGTCCGATCTGGGCGGTACCATGCGCCTCGGTGGACAACCCTGTCGCCTGGTGCCAAACTCCCGAGTGCGGGCGCTCTATGACCAGGACGTGGTGGTGGAACGCCATCGCCATCGCTATGAATTCAACAACAATTATCTCGATATTCTGCAACAGGCCGGGCTTGCCGTTGCCGGGCGGTCCCTCGACCAGATGCTCGTCGAGGTGGTGGAGATCCCCAATCATCCCTGGTTTGTGGCCTGTCAGTTCCATCCTGAATTCACCTCTACGCCGCGCGAGGGTCATCCGCTCTTTACCGGGTTTGTCCGCGCCGCACGTACGCAGGCTGGGGAAAGCGAGCGCAGGGCAGTCAGCCAGTGAGCGCGATGTCGCTGTGCGATTTCAAGGCTGCCCCTGTTCCTGATAGCCGGGCCCTGTGTGATCGAGTCTGATACAACTGGCGCTGGACACGGCCGAGGCGATTCAGGTCATTACCGCGCGGCTAGGCATGTCGCTCATTTACAAATCCTCCTTCGACAAGGCCAACCGAACCTCGAGCGGGAGTTTCCGCGGACTAGGGCTGGAGAAAGGTCTGCGTATCCTGGAGTCGGTCAAACGCCAGCTCGGTGTGGCGGTGCTCACCGACGTGCATGAAGATACGCCCATCAATGAGGTGGCGGCAGTGGTCGATGTGTTGCAGACACCGGCCTTTTTGTGTCGGCAGACCAACTTTATCCAGAACGTGGCACGCCAGGACTGCCGGTGAACATCAAGAAGGGACAGTTCCTCTCTGGTGATGGATGAGGGCCGAGAAGACGAATGCGGTTGCCCGCGATAATCTGCTATCATGCTGACAGGGCGCGTGCCGGGGGGGCCAGTCCAGCACATGAAAGTTGTTTTCGCCATCCTGTTGTACCTGTTCGTTGTGTTGCAATACGATCTCTGGATCGGTGCCGACGGCATGCGCCCGGTATGGCGCCTAGAGCACACGCTGTCGACCCAGCGGCAAGAAAATACCCACTTGGCAGAACGCAATCAGACGCTGCTGGCCGAGGTCCGTGATCTCAAACACGGGTTGGCGGCGATCGAGGCGCGTGCCCGCAACGAACTGGGCATGATCAAACCGGGCGAGACTTACTATCAGATTGTTGAAGAAAAACGCTGAATCATTGCGTTTCCACGCTATCCGGTCCATCGCCATGCCCACCGATGTTGTCATCTCCCCACCGTCTCCCGAGCGTTGTTCTACTCCGCGATACTGGGCGGTCGTCCCGGCGGCGGGAGTGGGTTTGCGTATGGGTAAACCTCTGCCCAAGCAGTATTTGCCGCTGGCGGGCCGTGCCGTGATTGCCCATACCCTGTTGCGACTCGCCGGCCACCCGGCCATCGCTGGCATCGTGGTGGCCGTTGCCGCAGATGATCCATACTGGTCTGCGCACCGTCCCGAAACCAGCGTGCCGGTGTATACCGCAGCGGGGGGTGAGGAGCGGTGCCATTCTGTTCTCAATGCTCTAGTCCTGCTGGCCGGCCATGCCGACGAGCACGACTGGGTGCTGGTCCACGATGCCGCTCGACCCTGTTTGCGCCATGCCGATATCGACATACTGCTGACCACCCTGGCGAGCGATCCGGTGGGTGGCCTGCTGGGTCTGCCAGTCAGTGATACAGTGAAGCGTTGTGACCGTGCCGGTCGCGTGCGGGAGACGGTGAGCCGGGACGGATTGTGGCGGGCGCTGACACCGCAGATGTTTCGTCTCGGCGTGTTGCGTGCCGCGTTGGAGGCAGCCCTGGCACAGGGGGAGGTGGTCACCGATGAGGCCGCCGCCATCGAGGCCCAGGGACTGCATCCACGAATGGTGTCCGGACACCCGGACAACATCAAGATCACCCACCCGCAGGACCTCGCGCTGGCCGAGTTGTATCTGCGCCGACAGCAGGAGGGGGTATGCGCATAGGTCATGGCTATGATGCCCACCGCTTTACCGACGGGCGTCGTCTGATCCTCGGTGGCGTGCACATTGCGCACGAGCAGGGTCTGGCGGCACACTCCGATGGTGATGTCGTGATTCATGCCCTGTGTGATGCCCTGCTTGGGGCGGCCGGACTGGGGGACATTGGCCGACACTTTTCTGACGCCAGCGCGGCCTTCAAGGATATCGACAGCCGGATATTGCTGCGTCGTGTTGTGCTATTGCTCGCTGATCAGGGGTATGTCGTAGGCAACGCGGATGTCACTGTCGTGGCCCAGTTGCCTCGCCTGGGGCCGCATATTTCCACCATGTGCACGCAGCTTGCCGATGATCTCGGTATTGCCCCGGGGCAGATCAACGTCAAGGCCACGACCACTGAGGGCATGGGGTTTATCGGACGGTCTGAGGGGATTGCCACCCACGCCGTGGTCTTGCTCACCACCCTGGCGACGTCCTGATGCATGCTGCGCCTCCAGCGCCTCGCGGCTGCGCGGGGCGTGTCCGAGATTCAAGAAATAGTCCGCGCGGCCGATAGCCAAGACACCGTGACCTACGATTCGCCTACGCGCATGAATGACCCAACCCATCGCAACGATAATCGCCTGGAACTGCTGCTGTTCAACCTGGGCGGTCGACAGCGTTTCGGGATCAATGTGCTCAAGGTCAAGGAAGTAATCCCCTGTCCAGCGCTGACCCACGTACCGCATGCGCATGCCACGGTCTGCGGTGTTGCCACCTTGCGTGGTGTCGCGTTGTCGGTCATTGATCTGAGTCGGGCGATAGGACGCGCGGCGATCGAGACGCACGGTTCCTCTGTGCTGGTGACCGAATTCAACCGTGCCACCCAGGGCTTTCTGGTCGAGCGCGTTGAACGGATTGTGGTTTGCGATTGGAATCAGGTGACGCCACCACCGCATGGCTCCGGGGCGCGGTCCTATATTTCCGGTGTAACCCGCGTGGATGACGCTCTGGTGCAGATTCTGGATATCGAACGTGTGTTGGTCGAGGTGGTCGAACCTGCAGCGATGGCACTGGATGAGGACATTAGCGGGCTGGATGACCCTGCCTTGCATAGGCAACCGATACTGGTCGTCGATGACTCGGCCATGGCGCGCGCGCAGACCACCCGCATGCTGGATGAGATAGGCGTGAGTTATATCCTGGCACGCGATGGACGCGAGGCGTTGGAGGCGTTGCGTAAGCGCCGCGATGACGAAGCCCCGGTCGCGATGGTGATCTCCGATATTGAGATGCCCGAGATCGACGGTTACGGCTTGACCGAGGCCCTGCGGGCGGATCCACGTTTTTCACATATGTATGTGTTGTTACACACCTCACTCAATGGCGCCATCAACTCGGAAAGGGCCCGCCAATGCGGTGCTGATGATATTCTCACCAAGTTTGTTCCCGGTGAGCTGGCGCGGTGTGTGGTGACCGGATTGCGCAAGACTCTGGCCACGGCCAAGTGAGTGGTCCGCTGCGTACCGGACGATGGCAGATTGCGTGCTGTCAGCGGGGCCGCGCATAGTGCGTGATATCGGCATTGCCGCCCCGTAGTGTACAGTCTCATCGAATCATTCATTGGCCGATATTGTCCACGGCCCCGCTTGCAGTCTCTACCCCATGTCTGATCACCCTGTTTGTCACCCCCTCGCCCTGGCCCACGGTGCAGCGGTTGCACACGCCATCCTGCGTGCCCGGCCGGAGGATTTCGTCGTCGAGGAAATCCTCGGCTATACGCCCGGCCCGGTGCCCGATCTGCAGGTCAGTGCGGGTACGGTGGTCGATGGTGAACATGTCTGGTTGCAATTGCGCAAACGTGGCCTGAACACTGACTGGCTGGCCCGGCGTCTGGCGCAGTTTGCCGGTGTGCGCCCAGGCCGCCGCCGTGGAGGCTGAGGCGCTGGTGGGACTGGATGAGTGGTGTCTCGCACTGGCCGGTGTGGGATTGCGACAGGAACGGCGTGCCTTGCGACTCGGGCTGACGGATCTGGCGTGGGAGCAGGGTGTTGCCGGTGAATTGACGCTGCGTTTCAGTCTGCCAGCGGGGAGCTATGCCACCGCCGTGGTGCGTGAGCTGATCGGTGATGATCCGGCCAATCCCGCGATAGAGAAGCGGGTGGAGATCGAGGGCTGAATGGGGCCATTGTGCGTGAGCCGACTTGCCGTCGTGTGATGGGATTCGGTTCAGACGCGTCGGAGCAGGACGTAGACAGCACCGGTGCCGCCATCGACGGGACGGGCCGAGCAGAAGGCGAGGATCTCATCGCGTTGGCGCAGCCAGTAATTGATGTGGGTCTTGAGAACAGGCCGACGGTTTGGCGAACCATGTCCCTTGCCGTGGATGATACGCACACCACGGAGGCCGCGGGCAAGTGCATCGTGCAGGAAACCGGTGAGTGCCTCGCGTGCCTCGGGCACGCTCATTCCGTGCAGATCGAGTTCGCCATGCATGCTCAGTTGTCCGCGGCGCAGCTTGCGTATCAGGCCGTACTGTAATCCCGGGCGGGAGAACAGCACTTCTTCGCCGGCCTCCATGTCCGCATTGTCGGGTGGATCGCTGAGCAGGAGTGACACCGCCTCCGAGCGCTCATGTTCTCGTTGCCGGGTATGGGGTGGGGGAGGCGGGAGGAGAAGATTGGCTTTGTTGTGATGCAATGGGCGTACCTGTGCCATGGCCTCACGGAACAGGGCATTGTCGTCTTCACTCGCGTCGGGTTGCTGCGATTTCGAGGTGTCGCCGGGGCGGCGCGGCGTGTCGTGATCATCGTTCATGGCATTTTGGGCGGAAGTTCAGGGTTTATGATCGCCGAAAAGCACGCTCAACGCAAAGAATAGACATTAACCTGTATCGGCTGGGAGCGGACAGATCAGCGAGGTCAGATGCGGGCGCGATGCTACCTCCAGATGACCTTGTTCGGGCGTGTGCAGACGGTGTCCGTTATCGGGCTTTCGCGTATAGTCGTGCGGGTGAGCGGTCTGCACCAGGCTGTGCCCGCGCGGCGGGGGGGAGTGGAATGAAAATATGTGGAGTGATGGCACCCAGATGCGTATTTTGTTGAGTAATGATGATGGTTATCTGGCCCCGGGCATTGTCTGCCTTGCCGGGGTCTTGCGCGAGCTGGCCCAGGTCACGCTGGTGGCACCGGATCGCGATCGCAGCGGCGCTAGTAACTCGTTGACGCTGGACAATCCTATCCGGGCCCGCCATATTGCCGCGGATGTCATTGCCGTCGACGGGACACCGACCGACTGTGTGCACCTTGCCATTACCGGTTTGCTGACCGAGGAACCCGACATGGTCATTGCCGGCATCAATGCCGGGGCAAACCTGGGTGACGATGTGTTGTACTCCGGCACCGTGGCCGCGGCGATGGAGGGGCGTTTTCTCGGATTGCCGGCGATTGCGGTCTCACTGATCGGCCCTGAGTTGCGCCACTATGAGACCGCGGCGCGGGTCGTTGCGCAGTTGATCGCGCGCCTGCACCACTCCCCGTTGCCAGCGGACACCATACTCAATGTCAACGTGCCGGATTGTACCTGGGAGGCGCTGGAGGGTTTCGAGGCGACACGCCTGGGGCATCGCCACAAGGCCGAGCCGGTCATCCATGCCCGCGACCCCCGCGGCCGCGATATCTACTGGATAGGACCCCCCGGTGGCGAGCAGGACGCCGGTCTTGGTACCGACTTTCATGCAGTGCGCCGCCAGCACGTGTCGATCAGCCCATTGCAGGTCGATCTGACCCGCTATACCGCGTTAGAGACGGTGGCCGACTGGCTGAGTGAGACAGGTACACTATGAGTAGGCATCTGCATGGTATCGGAATGACCTCTCAGCGTACCCGCGACCGGCTGGTGCAGCGCCTGCGTGAGGAGGGGATACAGGACCTGCAGGTCCTGGACGTCATGCGTCGGGTGCCGCGGCATATCTTTGTCGATGAGGCCCTGTCGAGCCGTGCCTATGAGGACACGGCCCTGCCCATTGGGTACGGCCAGACCATCTCCCAACCCTATGTCGTGGCCCGCATGACCGAGGCGTTGCTGGGCCAGGGTAGACCGGCGCATGTGCTGGAGATCGGGACGGGTTGCGGTTATCAAAGCGCAATCCTCGCTCACCTTGTCGATCAGGTCTACAGTGTGGAACGCATCGGCGCATTGCAGGTTTGTGCGCGCAAGCATCTGCGTCTGTTGCAACTGCACAATGTCATGCTCAGACACACTGATGGCAGTTCGGGCTGGGCAGAACATGCACCGTACGAGGGTATCATTGTCACCGCGGCGGCGCAGGATATCCCTGCGGACCTGATGGCACAACTCGCTGACGGGGGGCGACTGGTGATCCCCGTCGGTGCGGAATCCGGGCAGGCCCTGGAGGTCATTGTGCGCAGCGGAGACGCCTTCCAGCGCCACACTCTGGACCGAGTCAGTTTCGTCCCCCTGTTGGGTGGAACCATCTAGATGACCCTGTTCTCACACCTCTATACCCGTGTCATGCGCTGGTCTGCACACCGTCACGCGACGTATTACCTGTTCGGACTGAGCTTTGCCGAGGCCTCATTCTTTCCCCTGCCGCCGGATGTCATGTTGGCCCCCATGACCCTGGGTAAACCGCACAACGCCTGGCGTTATGCGCTACTGAGCACACTGGGTTCGGTGCTGGGTGGTTTGCTGGGCTATGTGATCGGCTACTTCGCCTTTGAACTGGTGCAACCCCTGCTGCATCGGGTCGGGTACTGGGAACGCTACCTGGAGGTGCACCACTGGTTCAATACCTGGGGTTTCTGGGCGGTGTTTCTGGCCGGGGTCTCACCGATACCGTACAAATTGTTCACGATCACGGCGGGTGTGGTCTCGATGGCCCTCGCGCCGTTTATCTTGGCCTCGGCTATTGGGCGCGGTGTGCGATTTTTCCTGGTTGCGGGCCTGATGCGCTGGGGCGGTACGCGCATGGATGAGATGCTGCGCCGCTACATTGAGCGCATCGGCTGGGCGGTGGTGCTCGCAGCGCTCGTGCTCTACCTGATATTACGGTCTTGATGCGCGTTACGTGGCTACCTTTTATCGGCCTGCTGCTGGTCTCGTCATTGTTGTCAGGCTGCGGCAATTATGCCCGCTACCGTCCGTACTATGCCGTGGCGGGGAGCCTTCCCCAGCAGCATGCACAGCGACCACGCTACGCTATGGTTCTGCAAGGCGAGACCCTGTATTCCATCGCCTGGCGTTATCGCCTTGATTATCGGGCAGTCGCTGGCTGGAACTCGATCCCCCCCCCCTACACAATCTACCCTGGGCAGCACATCCGCCTTACGCCACCCGTGACAGCGCCTGTTTTGGTGCACCGCATGCCAGCGCGACACTCTGCCCCTGCACCCAAGCGCTTGCGCCGTGCTCCGGTGCCGCGTGTGGTCGTTGCACGACAGGGTCCCCTGCGCTGGCAGTGGCCCACGCAGGGAACCATTATCTCAGGTTTCTCGCCCGCTCAGGTGGGCAGGAAGGGACTGGATATCGCCGGTAAATTCGGGCAACCTGTTTACGCAGCGGCATCCGGTCGGGTGGTCTACAGCGGGAGTGGACTTCGCGGATACGGTAAGCTTATTATCATTAACCACAACAACACGTACCTCAGCGCCTACGCGCACAATAGTCGTTTGCTGGTCAGTGAGAACGCACAGGTCAGGCGTGGTCAGCGTATAGCTGATATGGGTGACAGTGGTGCCAATCGCGTCATGCTTTACTTTGAAATACGCCGTAACGGCAAGCCGGTGAATCCAATGAAATATTTGCCCAGGCGACATTAATCTTACTTGGGCGCCATAAGATGGCGGATCAATGTGACCAGGAAGCAAGACCTGAGCGTGTTGAGCAAAACCGCGATGACACTGACACTGTATGGCGACCTCGCGCACACGCAGAAAGAGGGGAACGCCGAACCGGAGGATGCCGGCCTGGACGAAGAGAAGAAGTTTGAACCGGGCGATATCCCGGACGGGCAGATCGATGCTACGCGGTTGTATCTCGGTGAGATCGGTTTCTCGCCGTTGTTGACGGCCGAGGAGGAAGTGTTCTACGCGCGCAAGATTCAAAAAGGTGATGAAAGCGCACGCAAGAAGATGATCGAGAGCAACCTGCGTCTGGTGGTCAAGATTGCGCGACGTTATCTCAATCGCGGCTTGGCACTGCTCGATCTCATCGAGGAAGGTAATCTGGGTCTGATCAAGGCAGTGGAAAAATTCGATCCCGAGCGGGGATTCCGCTTCTCCACTTATGCCACCTGGTGGATACGCCAGACCATCGAGCGGGCGATCATGAACCAGACCCGCACCATCCGCCTGCCTATTCACGTGGTTAAGGAAATCAACATCTACCTGCGTGCCGCCCGGTACTTGGCACAGACTCTCGACCACGAACCTACCCCGGAGGAGATTGCCCAACTGCTGGACAAGTCCATCGCGGAGGTCAAGCGGATGCTAGGACTCAATGAGCGCGTCACCTCCGTTGATGTGCCACTGGGTCGAGATGCCGACAAGTCCTTACTGGATGCTATTCCCGACGAGAACAACCTCGATCCCGCGGCCCTGTTACAAGACAATGATGTCCGGGTGAATATCGATTTGTGGCTGTCCCAGCTCAATGACAAGCAGCGTGAGGTGGTCGAACGACGTTTTGGTTTGCACGGCCATGATGTGGCCACGCTGGAAGAGGTGGGCAATATCATTGGCGTGACGCGCGAGCGCGTGCGCCAGATTCAGATCGAGGCACTCAAGCGGTTGCGCGAGATCCTCGAAAGTGAGGGTTTCTCGGGAGATGCCCTGCTCAAGGAATAGAACAGGCGGAGGATTAAAGGGTGCGATTAGGGACTAAGGTGTTAGATCATCAACGCCGCGATCAGAACCTTGCGGCCTTCCGCCATGAGGATGTTGTAAGTTCGGCAGGCGGCCGCGGTGTCCATCACCTCCATGCCAATGCCCCGTTCCATCAGCGGGACTCCGAACGTGGGATACGGAAAGCGCTGACTGGGGCCGGTGCCCAGCAGAACCAGTTCGGGTTCCAGCGCCAGGATCGGTTCGATATCTGTGCGGGTGAGCTGTTCGAAGCACTCCGGCGCCCAGTCCTGAACCCGCTGTGTTGGGGTGAGCAAAAAACTGTGCTTGAGCGTCTCCAGGGCCGCTTGGCCGTCCGTGCCGGGCGCCGCATCACGTGCTTCGGACAGATGCGAGGGGAGCACGAGGGTGACTTGTCCGGGGCCGTATGAGTGGATGTGGATGCCGCCGCTGGTTTGCAGGTGAAGTTTCATCAGGGCGGGATTCCTTGTCCGTAGCAACGGGATGCGATTGACAGCGCCAACCGGGTCCAGTTAATGTTATCAGCTTTGGCGGGGATTGCGGTACTCTCCCGGTCGGGTCCTGCGCCAATGTGGCCATTACCCCCGGTTTGTCGCTGTCCCGGCACACATTCTGGATGAGCCCCTTGATAGACGACTTTCAAAGAATCAAGCGCTTACCCCCTTATGTCTTCAACATCGTCAATGCACTCAAGGCCGAGGCGCGGGCAGGGGGTGAAGATATCATCGACTTCGGGATGGGCAATCCGGATCAGCCCACGCCGCCACACATCGTCGACAAGCTGGTCGAGGTGGCACAGCGCCGTGATACCCATCGCTATTCCCTGTCCAAGGGTATCCCACGCTTGCGCCGAGCGATCACCCGCTGGTACGCCCGGCGTTTCGATGTGGCGCTGGACCCCGAGAGTGAGGCGATCGTCACCATCGGCTCGAAAGAGGGTCTGGCCCACCTGGCATTGGCGACAGTCGGGCCTGGTGATGCCGTACTCGTACCCAACCCCTCCTATCCCATTCATCCCTACGGATTTGTGATCGCCGGGGCAGATATCCGTCATGTTCCTCTCGTGCCCGGGGTGGATTTTTTCGCTGAGCTGGAAAAAGCCATCAAGGACTCCTGGCCGCGCCCGAAGATGCTCGTGCTCAACTTCCCCGGTAACCCCACCACCCAGTGCGTGGATCGTGAATTCTTCGAAAAAGTGGTGGCAATCGCCCGCGAAAACGAGATCTGGGTCATTCATGATCTGGCCTATGCGGACATCGTCTTCGATGGCTATGCTGCGCCATCCATCCTGCAGGTAGCAGGTGCCAAGGACGTCGCGGTCGAGTTCTTTACCCTGTCCAAGAGCTATAACATGCCAGGCTGGCGTGTGGGTTTCATGTGTGGCAATTCGACCCTGGTGGCGGCACTGGCACGGATGAAATCGTATCTGGACTATGGCATGTTCACCCCGATTCAGGTCGCAGCGATCGCCGCCCTGGAAGGCCCACAGGAGTGTGTCGAGGATATCCGCACAATGTATAAATGCCGCCGTGATGTTTTGTGTGAGGGACTCAATGCCCTGGGCTGGCGGGTGGAAAAACCCAAGGCGACCATGTTTGTATGGGCGCCGATCCCACAAGAGTACCGTCATCTGGGTTCACTGGAGTTCGCCAAGAAGTTGCTGGCAGAGGCAAAGGTGGCGGTGTCACCGGGCATTGGTTTCGGTGAATACGGTGATAATCATGTGCGCTTCAGTCTGATTGAAAACGAGCATCGTACGCGCCAGGCCGTGCGTGGCATCCGGGATATGTTTCGCAATGACAAACGCTTGGCGAAGGAGGAGCGCGCGTGAATCCGGTTCAGGTTGGCCTGCTGGGTCTGGGTACTGTGGGCGGGGGAACGGTCAATGTACTCAAGCGCAATGCCGCAGAGATTGCTCGGCGCGCAGGCCGTGGCATCACCATCACCCATGCCGCCGCCCGTGACCTGGGCCGCGCGCGTATCTGCGATACTGGCGGGATCCGTTTGACGAACCATCCCGCGGAGGTCGTCGATAATCCGGACATCGAGATTGTGGTGGAACTCATCGGCGGTGACACCCTGGCGCGGGAGATGGTGCTGCGGGCCATCTCCAGAGGCAAGCATGTGGTGACCGCCAACAAGGCGTTGATCGCCAGATATGGCAACGAGATCTTTGCTGCGGCGCGCGACAAGGGCGTGATGGTGGCCTTCGAGGCCGCAGTGGCCGGTGGCATACCGATCATCAAGGCAATCCGTGAGGGATTGGCTGGCAACGACATTCAGTGGCTGGCCGGCATCATCAATGGTACCGGTAATTTTATCCTGAGCGAGATGCGCGACAAGGGTCGTGATTTTGCCGATGTGCTGGCCGAGGCACAGGCACTGGGCTATGCCGAGGCCGATCCGAGCTTTGACGTGGAGGGTATCGATGCCGCCCATAAGCTGACTATCCTTGCCGCCATCGCCTTCGGTGTGCCCCTGCAGTTCGATGAGGTCTACACCGAGGGTATCAGCCGGATCACCCGCGAGGATATCATCTATGCCGAGGAGTTGGGTTATCGTATTAAGCACCTGGGCCTGGCACGAAAAACCGCAGTGGGTATCGAGATGCGCGTGCACCCGACCCTGATCCCGGCACGGCGCCTGCTCGCCAATGTGGACGGGGTGATGAACGCGGTGCTGGTCAAGGGGGACGCCGTGGGGCCCACTCTGTACTATGGTGCCGGGGCTGGCGCCGATCCGACGGCCTCGGCGGTGGTTGCCGATCTGGTCGATGTGGTGCGCGCCTTGACCTCGGATCCGGAAAACCGGGTGCCGCACTTGGCCTTCCAGCCCGATGCGCTGTCCGATCTGCCGATATTGCCCATGACCGAGGTCGAGACGGCATACTATCTGCGTATGCGCGCCCAGGACCGTCCCGGCGTGCTGGCCGATATCACCCGCATGCTGGCCGATTCGCAGATCAGCATCGAGGCCATTATTCAAAAAGGGCTCGACGACGCGGTCTCCGAGGCGACGATCATCATGCTGACCCACCGGGTACGGGAAGGCGCGATGGATGAGGCCATTTCCCGTATCGAAGGACTGTCAGCCGTTCCCGGCACGGTGACACGGATCCGGGTCGAAGGACTGAGTGCATGACCTCCTTGATCCCGGCAAGGCCTTTCAACATCGCTGATACATCACGATACGCCAGCCTGTCACTGAATTAACCCGATAGTCAGCTGCAGCGCCGACGGCCCACCACTTTTCACTTACGCCATAGCTCCATGAGTCGATTCTCTCCTCATCTCACCGTCTATATGCCGGGACTGTGTGGTCCACTGTCTGGCCTGTCTGAACGGCCGTTGTCAGATTGGCCAGCGCTACGCGGGCTGGAGATTGCCCTGACGCGGGCACGGGGCCAGACGACCGGTGTGCAGGGACTCGAAGCCGGGCTGTTTGCCCTGTTTGGCCTGCCTGTCGGGACCCAGGAAGATTTGCCGGTGGCGGCGCTGACCCGGCTGCACGATAGGGGTACACCTGACGGATCTTGGTGGCTGCGTGCCGATCCCATCTACGTGCAGATCGATCGCGACCGTGCCCTTGTGCTGGCGCATGACGCATTGGCCTTGTGTGTGGAGGAGGCCCGGCAGTTGGCCGATGCTGTCGCTGCGGGCTTTGCGGAACAGGGCTGGCATCTGGAGGTGGCGCATCCACATCGCTGGTATCTCAGACTTGGTGGCGACGCGGGTGGGCCGCCGCAACTGCAGACCACCCCATTGACCGAGGTGTTGGGCCGGGACATGCACACCGCCTTGCCACGGGGCAAGGCGGCACGCTGCTGGCGTCGGTATCTCAACGATGTGCAGATGATTCTGCACGCCTGTGCGCTCAATACGGTGCGCGAAGAGGCGGGACGTCTGCCTGTCAATAGCCTCTGGTTCTGGGGAGGCGGCACGCTGCCACCCACGGTCCCGGCCCGGTTCAACACGGTTCTGGCCGATCATCCCCTGGCACGGGGATTGGCCTGCCATACCGATACGCCAGGACGTGCCCTACCGGATGATGCGGATGCCTTGCTGGCTGCGTGTGATGCACACGAGACATCCCTGTTAGTGCTTGATAGTCTGCATGCGGCAGTATTGACCGCGGATGCCGACAACTGGCTGGGGGCGCTGGGCGAGGTGCAGTCCTGCTGGCTGGCGCCCTTGCTGGAGGCGCTGGGCCGGGGTCGATTGGGGCGTCTCACACTGGTCAGTGACACCGGCAGGCAGTGGTGTCTGGAACGCCCTGCCTGGCGACACGGGTGGCACCGTCGACGCCCACTGCGCGATATACTTGGTGTGTGTGAGAAATCGTGAGGAATGCGGGAGGTGTGCAGTGAGTGAACAGGTGATTGTCCGGCGGGCGGATGAGACCATGCTCACGCACGACCTGCCGAAGAGTCTGCACCCGATTCTGGCCCGGATCTATGCGGCGCGGCGGGTACGGGCCGATGAACTGGACACAGGGCTGGACAGACTGCTCGGCTATCAGGAACTCAAGGGTATCGAGACCGCTGTTGCGTTGCTCGAGCGTGCCCTCAATGAGGGGTGGCGTATACTGGTGGTCGGTGATTTCGATGCTGACGGGGCCACCAGCACCGCTCTGGCGCTGCGTGCCCTGCGTGCCATGGGTGCGACTGAGGTCGACTACCTGGTACCCAATCGTTTCGAATACGGCTATGGCCTGACGCCTGAGATTGTCGCAGTGGCCGTCGGGCGGCAGCCCGATCTGCTCATTACCGTTGATAACGGTATATCGAGTCTCGCCGGTGTCGAGGCCGCCCGGGCCGCTGGCATTCGTGTCCTGGTCACCGATCACCACCTGCCCGGTGCCGACTTGCCCCGGGCGAATGCCATTGTGAATCCCAATCAGCCCGAAGATGCTTTCCCCAGCAAGCACCTGGCCGGCGTAGGGGTGATCTTCTACGTGATGCTGGCCTTACGTGCGCGTCTGCGTGAGCGGGACTGGTTTGGCACACACGGCCTTCCCGACCCCAATCTGGCCGCGCTGTTGGACCTGGTGACACTGGGCACCGTGGCCGATGTGGTGGTGTTGGACGCGAACAATCGTATCCTGGTGGCGCAGGGGCTGGCACGCATGCGTGCAGGTCGGCTGTGCCCAGGGATCCAGGCTTTGTTGGAGACGGCCAGACGGCCACGCACCCATCTGGTCGCCAGCGACCTGGGTTTTGGTGTCGCACCACGTCTCAATGCGGCCGGCCGGCTGGAAGATATGTCGTTGGGTATTGCCTGTCTGCTGGCAGATGATCTGGCACAGGCGCGGGCATTGGCGGCCCGGCTCGATGCGCTCAACCAGGAACGGCGCAGCATTGAGGCACAAATGAAGGCTCAGGCCCTGTCCCTGCTCGACGCGATGATGGACGCGCCGGTGCAGACTACATTACCCGTGGGGGTATGCCTGTTCGAGCCGGGTTGGCATGAAGGGGTGATTGGTATCCTGGCGGCGCGCATCAAAGAGCGCCTGCACCGGCCGGTCATCGCCTTCGCCGTGTCGGGTGAGGACGGTTGGCTAAAGGGCTCGGCCCGTTCGGTGCCTGGCCTGCATATCCGTGATGCCCTCGATGCCGTCGCTGCCCGCCACCCCGGGTTGCTCAGCAAATTTGGTGGTCATGCCATGGCGGCGGGCCTGAGTCTGCCGATGGGTCACTTCGAGGACTTTGCCGCTGCCTTCGACGCGGAGGCGCGCCGTCATCTACAGGTACAGGATCTGCGCGGATTGGTACTCAGTGACGGTGAACTGGCCGCAGAGGATTTTAGTCTGGATTTGGCCGAGACCCTGCGCTATGCCGGTCCCTGGGGACAGGGTTTTGCCGAACCGTTGTTCGACGGCGAGTTTCAGTTGTTATCATACCGCATCGTGGGACAACACCATCTCAAGCTACGCGTGTGTCATCCTGTGACCGCTCAGGTGCTCGATGCCATTGCCTTCAACGCGGACGATACGAATTGGCCGGCGCAGGTCACCCGGTTGCGCATGGCCTATCGCCTGGATGTCAATGAATATCAAGGCATCAAGCGTATACAGCTACGGGTGGAGTATCTGGAGCCGGTCTGAATTGGTCGACAGTACGGGCGGTGGGCCACGAGCCTCGACTCAGGACATACTTCGCGTAAGGTCTGCGCCGACGCGATCGCGCAGTATCGCATGATTATATTGTAAAATATTGACCACAGTGCACATTCCGACTATGTTATCGCGAGTAATACGGGGGATAATAGAGCAGGAAGGTACGAAAAATAATAAAAATAAAACATAGTGTTACGCCAGACAGTGATGCGACCTCGGAGGAAAGCGGCCACCATGTTTTTATTCCAAAACATTATGAAATACCCCAGTCTGCTCATCAGTCTTATCGCTATCCTGGTGATGGTCTATTGTCTCTGGCTGGTCCTTAGTCTTAAGGCCGAGGTGCCTGGTGGCGTCGTGGGGCGTCAGTGGACCGTGATGTCGTGGCTTGTCGGCCTGTTTACTATCGGCTATCTCACCACACCGTTTTTCTCGCGGATACCGGTGGCAAGTCTGAATATGATTGCCTCTCTGATCTTTCTGTTCGGTGCGATATATGTCCTTATCACTGTCAAGATGATCTACCGCATCATCCGGATCATGTCTGAGTAGTATCATGCACAACGCGGATATCCTGCAAAAGACCCAGAAGGGTGAGACGGAAATTGCGACCCGTGGCGCGCATCTGTCGAGCGGTCTGCGCGTGGCCTTGATACTGGTTGACGGTCACTCCTCGATCACGGATCTGCTGCAAAAAGGTGGCGGGCTACCGCAACTGGAAGACAGTCTCAGGCAGTTGATTAACGAGGGCTATGTTGGTCCCGCTAACGGTGGTGGGACCGATTACGAATTGATAAAACAGCAGCTCGTCGCCCTGGCGCAGGAAGTGTTGGGCGCCGACGCCAGCAAGGTGGTCAAGAAGTTGCAGGAGGCACCGGCCACGCACGATGCCCTGCTGGAAGTGGCGGCAAACTGCAAGAAAATGGTCCAGCTCTTTATTGATGAGAAAAAGGCCGATGAACTCATGAGCCGTTGCAGTCACCTGCTCAGCGGGACTTGAGTGTGGTCTGGCGCCGGTGATGTAGTATCCTCTCTCGGTCGAGTTCCCTCCTTGACTCTGCGAAAGGCAGTCTTGCCTTTCTCTGCCTTGCCCGCCTGTTGTATCATAAGCGGCTTTGATTTTATGTCGAATAGGTGGAAACAAAATGTTGGAGTGCAATGCGGTGCGCACCCGTATCAAGGATATGCGAGGGCGCGCACATGCCCTGAGGGGGTATCTTTGACTACGATACCAAGCAGGAACGCCTGGTAGAGGTGATTCGCGAACTGGAAGATCCCGCCGTTTGGAATATCCCAGAACACGCCCAGGAACTGGGCCGTGAGCGTGCGCGTCTGGAACAGATCGTCGAGACCCTGCGTAGACTCGACACCGGCTTGCAGGAGACTGAGGAATTGCTGGAAATGGCCGCAGAGGAGAATGATGCGGAGACCTTCAATGCCGTGAGCAACGAGCTTGAGGCCTACGACCAGCAACTGGCCGGTTTGGAGTTTCGGCGCATGTTTTCCGGCGCCATGGATGCCAGGAATGCCTATTTGGATATTCAGGCCGGTTCCGGGGGGACCGAGGCGCAGGATTGGGCCAATATGTTGTTGCGTATGTACCTGCGCTGGGGTGAGCGCAGTGGTTTTAGCACGGAGATCATCGAACTCTCGGGGGGAGAGGTGGCTGGTCTCAAGAGTGTTACGGTGCGATTTGTCGGCGACTACGCTTATGGCTGGCTGCGCACGGAGACGGGCGTGCATCGGCTGGTGCGCAAATCGCCGTTCGACTCGGGCAATCGTCGCCATACCTCCTTCGCCTCGGTGTTTATCTACCCGGAAGTGAATGAGGACATCGAAATCGAGATTAATCCGGTTGACTTGCGTATCGACACCTATCGTGCCAGTGGTGCGGGTGGTCAGCACGTCAACCGGACCGATTCGGCAGTGCGCATTACGCATAACCCGACGGGTATCGTGGCGCAATGCCAGAGTGAGCGTTCCCAGCACCAGAACAAGGCGCATGCCATGAATCAGCTCAAGGCCAAGATCTACGAAATGGAACTGCAAAAGCGCAACGAAGAGAAACAGGCGCAGGAAGATGCCAAGTCGGATATCGGCTGGGGCAGCCAGATTCGCTCCTATGTGCTTGACCAGTCCCGTATCAAGGATCTGCGCACGGGGGTCGAGACCGGCAATACCCAGGCGGTGTTGGACGGGGAGCTGGATGCGTTTATTCAGGCCAGTCTGAAGAGCGGACTCTAGGTGTAAATCAAACGATAATGGTGATGATGACCCTCTGCACAACGAGGTAGAGCGCAGACGGGCCCCGACATGGCGAGACAATGAGTGACTCAAACGAGAGTGAACGACACGCCGGGCCAGCAGGCACCGGACAACACGATGAGCATGCGCTGATCGCGCAGCGGCGTGAGAAGTTACAACGGCTGCGCGAACAGGGTGTGGCGTTTCCGAACGATTTTCATCGCGATGTCATGACCGGTGAGTTGCGCGCGCAATACGGCGAAAAGGACAACGATGCCTTGAAACAGGCACAGGTGCGTGTGGCCATTGCCGGGCGGATGATGCTCAAGCGGGTGATGGGTAAACTCAGTTTCGCCCAGCTCATGGATATGTCCGGGCGCATACAGCTGTGGGTGGAACGCGATATCCTGCCCGAGGGGGACTATGCACGGTTCAAGAGCTGGGATCTGGGCGATATCATCGGTGCTGAGGGTACCCTCATCAAGACCAAAAAAGGCGAGCTTTCGGTCAAGGTCGACACGCTGCGCCTACTGACTAAGGCCATGCGGCCCTTGCCGGACAAGTTCAAGGGTATGGTGGATACCGAGCAGCGCTACCGCCAGCGCTATGTCGATCTCATCATGAATGAGTCGGTGCGCGAGACTTTTCGCACACGCACACGCATCGTCAACTATATTCGCAATTTCCTCAATGGACGTGACTTCCTCGAGGTCGAGACGCCGATGATGCAGGCGATTCCGGGGGGGGCCACGGCCCGGCCCTTTACGACCTATCACAATGCGCTGGATATGCCCCTGTTCCTGCGCATAGCGCCCGAGCTGTATCTCAAGCGTTTGGTCGTCGGTGGTTTTGAGCGTGTTTACGAGATCAACCGTAATTTCCGCAACGAAGGTCTCTCCACCCGGCACAATCCGGAATTCACTATGCTGGAGTTCTATGAGGCCTATGCAACTTACACGGATTTGATGAACCTGACCGAGACGCTCCTGCGCGGCATTGCCGAAGATGTGATCGGCTCGGCGCAGATCAGCTATCAGGGTGAGTGCTATGATTTCAGCAAACCCTTTGCACGCATGAGCGTCAAAGGGTCTATCCTGCACTTCAACCCTGATTTGTCGACGGCCGATCTTGATGATCAGGATCGCGCCCGTGGCGTGGCGCGCCACCTTGGTATTCCCATCAAGGCAAGTTGGGGGCTGGGCAAGCTACAGATCGAGATATTCGAAAAAACAGTGGAAGGACAATTGCAGGACCCCACTTTTATCACTGCCTATCCCACCGAGGTTTCGCCGCTGGCGCGGTGCAATGATCAGGACCCCTTTGTGACGGATCGTTTCGAATTCTTTGTTGGTGGTCGCGAGATTGCCAATGGCTTCTCGGAGCTTAACGATTACGAGGATCAGGCCGAGCGTTTTCGCAGGCAGGTGGCTGAGAAGGAGGCCGGTGATGCAGAGGCCATGCACTTCGATGCCGACTATGTGCGTGCCCTCGAACATGGCATGCCACCCACGGCTGGTGAGGGCATCGGTATCGATCGTCTGGTTATGCTGTTTACGGATGCGCCGTCAATTCGCGATGTCTTGTTGTTTCCGCACATGCGCCCGGCAGGCGATGACGCCGTACAGTAGTGAGCGGCCGAACCCCCCTGTCGGCTGAATGCCGCACGCGTCCGGAGCCGGACGGAGGTATGCGCTGATGAGGTCTGAGCAGAGTCCGATCACTGCCGACTGGCTGGGCGTTAGTGACCCAGTACGGTTTTTACCGCCTCGACGTCATTGTTGACTTCCTCGATCTCGATGACGTTCACCTCTGCACCAAGTCCCAATTTGCTGAACGCGGGTACGGTGTTCCAGTCAACATCAGTGAGTGGGTGATCGGTGCCCAGGTGGCTCTGCAGGTTGGCCACCGTGATGACATCCACATAATCTACGCTCTGACTGTCGCGTTGCAGGTTCTCGTGCTGGGCGGCCACCATGACCAGTTCCTCGCTGAAACCCCAGTGCTTGAGGATGGCCTCGCCGATGTGTCCATGCATACGCGCCACGATGCGGTCGAGCATGGTCTCATCGGCAAGCAGTTCAGGATACTCCTCGGCCCGACTGAGGATGGGCAGGGTGCCGATGTCATGCACCAGTCCGGCCAGTAGGGCCTGATCAGGTTGCAGACGGGTGAATTGGCCGGCCAGAGCGTAGCTGATGGCGGCGACCTGTGTGCTATGGGCCCAGACGGTGCGCAAACGCTGGTCGGTGACATCGGAGGTGGCCTGAAACATCTGCTCCATGACCATGCTTGTGACCATGTTGCGGGTCATATTCAGGCCCATGCGGGTAATGGCCGCCTCCAGACTGTCGATGTGTTTGCTGGCACGCAGCAGGGGGCTGTTGACGACCTGAATCAGCCGTGCCGAGAGTGCGGCATCTAGGGCGACTACCAGAGCAATCTGCCCCACATTGACGTCGTCGTTTTCCAGTGCGTCGCGCACCTTGAGGGCGACTTCGGGCAGGGTGGGCAGGACCAGACGATCGTGGGTCAACTCATCGAGCAGTTCGGTTATAAAGCGCTGTTCCAGATCATCCATCATACTGCCATCCATCGTAGTCAAGGGTGTGCCTTTCTGTTACTGGCTATCGGCCGGTTGCGGGAAGAGTTGAGGTCGGGTATCACGCCAAAAGCCAGCGTATGTGCTCGTCCCGGTCCATTGAGCCAGAAAGGCACGCTGTGGTGTCTCCGACTACTTGGCCTGGTCGAGCGCATAGGGTAGGGTCTGCAGATGGACCGGGACCCCATTGCGCCTGTGCAGTCGCAGTTCACCGCCATCGGCCGCGGCGATCCGGATGACGGCGAGCAACTCGTAACCCCCTGTGGGCAGGGCTTGTGCGTCGACTATCTTCCCGGCACTTTGGTCATCGCCATGCGCATCGTAGAGATCATCGCCGGCACTGGGCGTGGTGAGGTCGTCGTCGTGGTCAATACGGGCCCGGTACATGCGGCGTTTGAGCTTGCCCAGGTACTGCATACGGGCGACCACCTCCTGACCCGGATAGCAGCCCTTTTTAAAACTGACGCCGCCGATGAGCTGGTAGTTTACCATCTGCGGGACAAAGGCCTCGACGGTAGCGGTCTGAATCAAGGGAATACCCGCGCGGATATCCAGCATGCGCCAAGCTGCAGTGCCCACCGCCTGGGTTGTTTTCCGGAGTGCTGCCCAGAGTGTAACAAGCCGTTCGGGCGGGGCAAACAGCATGTACCGGGGGGCGTGGTGATCCGACAGACAAAGGGCAGTGATGCCGTTCTCCGTGCGGCCGCTGTTGAGTGCGGTGGGCACATCGGTGAACCAGGGGCGCAGGTGGGTGTCCACCTTGGCACCGGCTACGCCCATTGCGACGAGTGTATCGCTTGCCTCTTCGAGCACCACCTGACTGCGCAGCACAAACAGACGTAGGCGCTTGAGGGTGGCCTCGAGCAGCTCACGGGGTAGTACAAGGTAGAAGGCCTCCTCACGCATGAATAGGCGAAAGCCGGTCAATATGCGGCCCTTGGGACTGCAATAGGCACTGAGTTGACTGTGGGTCGCGTCGACCTGGCGTAGATCATTGCTGAACTGGCCCTGGAGAAAATCGTGGGCATCTGCGCCGTGGACGCGAATGAGTCCGAGGTGTGAGAGGTCGGCAATAACATCGCCCTCGATGGCCTCGATTTCAGTTGACTCATCACTGAAAATGACGCTACGGTTAGCGCCTAAGTGGGCACCTTCGTGTTCCAGGTATCTTTGCCAAATTGCATTCATCATCAGGCCCTGTTTCAGGTTGGTCTGTTTTCTGTCAGAAATTAGGTTAGAATCAAAGACAAGCATGATACAACATTGCAGGGTATGAATGCGTGTGTTCAGCGTGACAGTGATTCTCTTTATTCAGCATCAGGCATGCCGGTGCGCAGGGTCTGCGCTGTCCCCGATGTCATCCCCCCCTCACTGAGCGCCATGTTGCCAGGCACACACCCCGTGAGTAAGCGCCGTCCCAAGTATCTCAATCTGTTCAAGATACACCAACCGATCATTGCCGTGATCTCGGTCGCACACCGGATTTCGGGTATTCTGCTGGTTTTACTGACCCCTGTCCTCATTTATGGCCTGCAGCGCTCGTTGCACGATGCCCAGGGTTTTGCCGCGGTGAGGTCCTGGTTTGACGCCTTGCCGGTCAGAGTGGTGCTGTTGGTGGCCACTTGGGCCTTGTCACATCACTTGTTCACCGGATTACGCCACCTGTACCTGGATATGGGCTGGGGTACGGCACTGCGTCCCGCACGTCGTAGCGCTTGGGCCGTTGGTCTGCTGGCGCTGGTGGTCACGGCGCTGGTAGGTGCAGCAGGGGTCCTGTGGTGAACTGGCGTGTGCAGGGCCTCAGGGCGTGGCTGTGGCAGCGTCTGAGCGCGATCTATCTGGTCGTGTTCGTGCTGGCGGCGCTGCCCGTGCTGGGCATCATGTACCCCTTGGACTTTGCGGCATGGCACGCGCTGTTGGCGATGCCGGTGGTCAGTGTGGCTGTTGCGTTGTTTTTTGCCGCCTTGCTGATCCATACCTGGGTCGGATTGCGCAATATCCTGATTGATTATGTCCACCCCTTGGCCTTGCGCCTGGTCCTGCTCGGCCTGGTTCTGCTCGCGCTGCTGGCCATGGTGGTGTGGGTCCTGATGATTGTTCTGTCTGTCGTGGTGCTATGAGTCTACCAAAACGCAAATTCGATTCTCTAGTCATTGGTGCGGGTGGTGCCGGTCTGCGGGCGGCCCTGCAGCTCGCGCAGGCGGAGGCTACCGTTGCCGTGGTCTCCAAGGTATTCCCCACCCGCTCGCACACGGTGGCCGCCCAAGGCGGGATCAATGCTGCCCTGGGCAATGTCCTGCCCGACAATTGGCATTGGCATATGTATGACACCATCAAGGGCAGCGACTACTTGGGCGATCAGGATGCCATTGAATACATGTGTCGGGCGGCAGCGGATCTGGTGATTGAGCTCGAACATGCCGGAGTGCCATTCTCACGACTGGACGATGGCCGCATCTATCAGCGTGCCTTCGGCGGGCAGAGTCAGAACTTCGGTGGTGAGCAGGCCGTACGGACTTGTGCCGCAGCGGATCGCACCGGCCACGCACTGTTACACGCCCTCTACCAGCAGAATATCCGTGCCAAAACACATTTTTTCGACGAATATTTCTGTATTGATCTGATCAAGGATGTCGACGGTTTCATCCTCGGGGCGCTGGTCATGGAGATCGAGACCGGTGAACCGCTGTTGATCGAGGCCAAGACGACGCTCATCGCCAGCGGCGGGGCCGGTCAGCTATTTCGCACGAATACCAATGCACATATCAATACGGGCGATGGCCTGGCCATGGCACTGCGTGTCGGTATTCCGTTGCAGGATATGGAGTTTTTCCAGTTTCACCCCACCGGCATCGCTGGCAAGGGCATGCTGATCACCGAAGGTGCGCGTGGCGAGGGAGGCTATCTCATCAACAAAGATGGCGAGCGCTTCATGACGCGCTATGCCCCCCACGCGTTGGATCTGGCCAGTCGCGATGTGGTCAGTCGGGCGATTGCCATCGAGGTGCGTGAGGGTAGAGGGTGTGGTCCTAAGGCAGACCATGTCCTGCTCAAGCTTGAGCATCTCGGCGAAGGGGTCGTGGCCAAACGCCTGCCCGGGATCCGGGACATGGTGCGGACCTTCCTGCACATCGACCCGGTTACCGCGCCGATTCCGGTTTTTCCCACCACGCACTACACGATGGGAGGCATCCCTACCGATCGTCATGGTCAGGTGGTGGTGCCGATAGAGCAGGGCCAGGAGGTCATCCCGGGTCTGTATGCCGCGGGAGAGTGTGCCTGTGTCTCCGTGCATGGTGCAAATCGTCTCGGTGGTAATTCATTGCTCGACATCGTGGTGTTCGGTCGTGCTGCGGGTAATCACATCATCAAATATCTGCAGGAAAACCATTATCACCGCGCGCTGGCGCAGGACAGCCTGGATCAGGCCATGGCGCGCCTGACTCGGTGGGACCAGCGCGGTGACGGGGAGAGCGTCGACGCCCTGCGCAGTGAGATGCAGGAAACCATGGAAGACTATTGTGGCGTGTTTCGCCGCGAGGAAGTGCTGCAGGAAGGTCTGGAGAAGATACTGGCTTTGGAGGCCCGGTTGGTGGATGTGCGCCTGCGTGACTACAGTAAGGTGTTCAATACTGCCCGAATTGAGGCGATGGAGCTGGAGAACCTGATCGATCTTGCCGTTGCCACGGTAACCTCTGCCCTGGCCCGTCGGGAGAGCCGTGGGGCGCATAGCCGGATCGATTATCCGGAACGTGACGACAAGAGCTGGCTCAAACACAGTCTGTTTTACAAACAGGGGCGTCGGCTGGATTACAAACCGGTGCATATCAAGCCGCTTAGCGTCGATTCGTTTCCGCCAAAGGCACGCGTTTACTGAGCTAATCTCCGTGGTTGGCAAGAAGCAGAGGGTGGTGTGACGTGAGGGGGCGTTGACGGTGGTGGCGGCGAGGAACCTCGGCGTATTTTTGCCTGACCACTGAGGATTGAGGACTTTCTGATGCAGTTTCTGATCTACCGCTACAATCCCGAGACTGACGCCAAGCCATATATGAAGGCGTATGCGCTGGATGAGGTTCGTGCGGACATGATGTTGCGCGATGCGCTGTTGCGCATCAAGGCCCAGGATGAGAGTTTGAGCTTTCGTCATTCCTGCGGTGAAGGCGTGTGCGGCTCCGATGCCATGAATATCAATGGGCGCAACGGTCTGGCCTGTGTGACCGCGTTGGCGGACCTTAGTGAGCCGGTGGAGGTACGCCCGCTACCCGGTATGCCGGTGGTGCGTGACCTGGTGGTCGACATGAGCCAGTTTTTTCAACACTACCGGGCAGTCAAGCCCTACCTCATTGTCAACGAGCCTGAACCGGAAGTGGAATACCGCCAAAGCCCTGAGGAACGGGAGCGTCTCGATGGTCTGTACGAGTGTATTCTGTGTGGCTGTTGTTCCACTGCGTGCCCGTCTTTTTGGTGGAACCCGGACAAGTTCCGTGGTCCGGCCGCTTTGTTGCAAGCCTATCGTTTTTTGGCCGACAGTCGGGATCAGGCCACTGCTCAGCGGTTGCAGGAACTCGATGGTCCCTATCGCCTGTTCCGTTGTCACACCATCATGAACTGTGTCGAAGCCTGCCCCAAGGGGCTGAATCCGGCACGAGCCATCCATGCCATCAAGCATCTGATGCTCCAGGAGATGGTTTGAAGGACACGGGTCCGGGGGGGGGCGTGGTGCTCGATGCTTCGGTAATGCAGACGCGGGACTTCCAGCGCCTCTATTGGCAATGTCGGCGTGGTATGCTGGAACTCGATGCCCTGTTGCAGGGTTTTATGGACCGGCGTTATGCCGAACTGGATGCGGTACAGCGCACGGCACTGGAAACCCTGCTGGCGTGCTCCGATCCCTTGCTACTGGAATATCTGATGGGCCGTGCCGTGCCCTTTGACAAGGATGTCGCTGATGTTGTCGTCCAAATTCGCAACGCGGTTGAGCCTTGAGCTGCAGCCCTCGCGACAGTTGACCTGCGCACTAATCGCGGTGCATGTGCTGGGCATCACTGCCTTGTTGTCTCCCCTCAGTGTGCCGTACGGGCTGCGCATCGGGTTATTGGGTCTGGTGCTCTGGAGCCTGTCCCTTGGACTGCGCCGGGTGCGCTTGCGAGATCCGGCGGCGATTGTGCGGCTTGATTGGTCCGGTGAGGGGCGCTGGCGTCTGTTTACCCGATCTGGCGAGGTGCTGGAGGGCCATTTGCTGGCTGATAGTCTTGTTCTGCCTGTTTTGATCGTATTGCGTTTTTCCTGTCCGTGTGCGCGCGACCGGGCAGTCGTGCTGGCCGTGGACAGCCTGCCTGAGGATCTGTTGCGTCGCCTCCGGGTGCGCCTGTGCCTGGAGGGCGTGGGCCGCACATCGGCGAGCGAATAGACGGTGATTGCGACCGAGGTTGCCGTGATGGGTGTCGTTCAGGGTGTCAGCACGGTGTGCAGCGCAGCGCTGGTGGCATCTGCTTCGGGGTAATCGAGGGTGTAATGCAGACCACGGCTTTCACGCCGCAGCAGGGCAGAGCGGATGATGAGTTCGGCGACCTGGGCGAGATTGCGTAGTTCCAGTAAATCGCTGGTGACGCGGAAATTACCGTAATATTCCTGAATTTCACGCTGTAACAGATCCACCCGGTTTTTGGCCCGCTGCAGGCGTTTTGTCGTGCGAACGATACCCACGTAATCCCACATGAATCGGCGCAGTTCATCCCAGTTATGTGAGACTACCACCTCTTCATCGGAGTCGGTCACTCGGCTTTCATCCCATTCTGGCAGGGGACCGGGCAGGGGGCGGTGTTGGTCGCGGATATGTTCACTGGCAGATTTGGCGAAGACGAGGCATTCCAACAGCGAGTTGCTGGCCATGCGGTTGGCACCATGCAGGCCGGTACTGGCGACCTCGCCGATGGCATAGAGCCCCTCGACATCAGTACCACCGTGGATATTGGTGACCAGACCGCCGCAGGTATAATGGGCTGCCGGTACGACGGGTATGGACTCTCGACTCAGATCATGGCCGAATGCCAGGCAGCGTTCGTAGACGGTCGGAAAATGCGCCTTGATGAAGCTGATTGGCTTGTGGCTGATATCCAGATAGACACAGTCTGCACCGGTGCGTTTCATCTCGTGGTCGATGGCACGGGCGACGATATCGCGCGGCGCGAGTTCGCCCCGCGGGTCGAATCGGTCCATGAAACGGTGACCATCGGCCAGCCGTAGTTGCCCGCCTTCGCCGCGAATGGCCTCGGTGATGAGAAATGATTTTGCCTTGGGGTGATAGAGGCAGGTCGGATGGAACTGGTTGAACTCCAGGTCGGCCACCCGGCAACCCGCACGCCAGCCCATGGCGATGCCGTCACCGCTGGCGCTGTCGGGATTGCTGGTGTACAGATAGACCTTGCTGGCACCACCGGTTGCCAGTACGATCTGGCGGGCGCGAAATACACCAACATGGCCGCTGTCTCGATCCAGCACATAGGCCCCCAGACAGCGATGGGGTACGTTATCGGATGCGTGCGCGGTGATCAGGTCAAGCGCATTGTGGCGTTCAAAAATACGGATATTCGAGTGTCGGCGAACCTGTTCGCCGAGTGTGGTTTCCACGGCCTGGCCAGTGGCGTCGGCGGCGTGGATGATGCGCCGGTGGCTGTGTCCCCCCTCGCGGGTGAGGTGATAGCCGTCGCGCCCGTCGGAGTACTGGCCTGATGTGAAGGGCACACCGCGCGCTATCAGCCAGTGGATACAGGCCGCACTTTGCTCAACCACATGCCTGACTACGTCAGAATTGCACAGCCCGGCGCCGGCGTCGAGCGTATCCTTGATATGTGCGCAGACCGAGTCGGCGGGGTCGAGTACGGCGGCAATGCCACCCTGTGCCCACAAGGTACAACCATCTAATAGTGGGCCTTTTGAAATCAATGAGATAGAATGAGTATCTGCGAGGCGCAGCGCCAGGCTCAGGCCGGCTGCTCCACTGCCGATGACCAGTACGTCAGAGTGTTGTTGTACGGGGCGGGGCATAGGCACAGTTCAAGGGGCAAGTGCTGGCGCGGTGTACTTTTGTTGCAGTTATCATTAAGGCTAATCCCGGTGGGAATCCAAGGCTGGCTACGGTTGATTGTCGCCTCCGAGGGTGGGACACACTATACCCAAAAGCATGGCCATCTGGCGAACTTATTCGACATGTACGTGTCGTAATGATAAGGAGTCGGATGGCCCGTCAGAGTTGAAAGGGGATGGGTCCTCATGGCCGAGGAGAACGTTGATCAGGCGTTAGTCGAGAAGGTTAAGCGAGGTGATAAAAAGGCATTTGATGTCCTGGTTATCAAGTATCAGCACAAGATCGTCAAGCTGATTTCGCGCTATGTCCAGGATCAGTATGAAGCACAGGATGTAGCGCAGGAGACCTTCATCAAGGCATACCGGGCGTTGCCGTCATTTCGCGGTGATAGCGCGTTTTACACCTGGCTGTACCGCATCGCCATCAACACGGCAAAGAATTGTCTGGTGGCACAAGGGCGTCGCCCGCCGGATTCGGATGTTGATGTGATGGACGCCGAGTATTATGAGGGCGCAGGCGCTTTGCGCGAGAATGCTACGCCGGAGCGCATGTTGTTCAAAGACGAGATCGAACGCGTGGTTTTCCAGGCGATCGATGATTTACCCGAAGATCTGCGAACGGCGATAACGCTGCGCGAATTGGAAGGCATGAGTTACGAGGAGATCGCGCAAGCTATGTCTTGTCCGATTGGAACCGTGCGATCACGGATTTTCAGGGCACGAGAGGCGATTGATGCCAAGCTGGCGCCTTTGTTGAGTTGATTCAGAGTGTCCCGGTTGGATTTTGCCAATTCGAGGTAGTGCAGTTATGAGCGATACAGTCAGCGAGAAGTTGTCCGCCTTCCTGGACGGCGAGCTAAACGGTGATGAGCATTGGGGCGTGTTGAGCAGCATGCATGCCGACGGCGACATCCTTACCCGTTTTGAACGCTACCAGCTGATCAGCGATGCGTTGCGTAACAATCTTCCCAATGTGATGCTGCAAGGACTGGCGGGGCGTGTCAGTCAGGCATTGGAACACGAGCCGGTTGTATTGGCGCCACGTCGTCGGGGTTGGCGGACACAGCCCCTTGCAAAGCAGGCGATTGGTATGGCTGTCGCAGCCACGATCGCGACCGTTGCAATTCTGAGCCTGCACGCAAGCTCGCCGAGCACTTCAGTCAATGAAAATCTGGTGGTGACTACCAGGCCGGCAGCGATGCTCAGCATTGGACCGGTAGCCGCTGGCGTGGCTAACAAGACGAAGCTGGTCAATGAGACGCGCGATGTGCGAACCAGACTGAGCCGTTTTCTCGTCAACCACAATGAGTATTCGATGGCCTCGGGGGTGCAAGGCATGATGCCCTATATGCGTATAGTGAGTTATCCGTTGCCTAGCCGTATGGTCAATGAGAATCGTTAAGAGATTTTTCCTGATCCTGTTTTTGTTTACCCTGTTGGCTGGTGAGATGGCCTTTGCCGCTGGACGGAACAGGCAGAAAACAGATTCCGGTTCGCTCGATAAAGTGTAGGTCTGGCTGCGCAAAATGGCCCGGGCAGCACACACACTCAAATATGACGGCGCCTTCGTGTACCGTTTTGATAATCACCTGCATGCCATGCGCATTATCCACAGTGCAGGCACAACGGGTGAACGTGAGCGATTGATTTCACTCAACGGACCTAGACGCGAAGTGGTGCTTGATCACAACCGCCTGACCTGCATCCTGTCGGATAATCGTTCCGCGCTTGTCGAGAAAGTGCATCCATCCAAACAGTTCCCACCGAATTTTCCTATCAATGCCGATTCCCTGAGCGCCCATTACAGTTTTGCGCTTGACGGGACTGGACGTATGGCAGGCCATGAAACGCAGAGAATCATCATTCGTCCGCGTGATCATTACCGGTATGGTTACAATTTGTGGGTCGATAAAAAAACCGAACTGTTATTGCGCACAGATTTGTTGGGAGATTCTGGAAAGCCGATTGAGCAATTCATGTTTACCGAAATTCACTACCTGAAACAGGTATCGGATAAACTGCTGGAACCTACGATGTCAGGGAAGACGTTCTCCTGGTATGCGGCGAAAGAACCTGATATGGATACGACATTGAATACCCCGCGGCGCTGGATGGTAGCGAATCTACCTTCAGGATTCAAACTCGATGCCTACCACCGCTACAACTCCGTTCCCGAACGACCTATGGTAGTGCACATGGTCTTTTCGGATGGCATGGCCTCGGTCTTTATTGAGAAATTATCAACACGCACCGATCCTCTGGTAGGTAGCTCATGGATCGGTGCAGTCAATGCTTTTGGGCGTCGTTTGGACGAACATTATGTGACTGTTGTTGGCGAGGTGCCACAAGCCACGGTTCGGCTCATTGGTAATTCATTGGTTTATAAAGGCGAGTAGCGATGATCGAGGAAACCGCTCTTGTCGTAGAGTGCAATGGTGCGCAGGCCTGGGTGGAGACCCAGCGTAGTTCCACCTGTGGCAGTTGCGCTGCGCGCAAGGACTGTGGTACCGGAGCGCTGTCCAAGGTGCTGGGGCGCAAGACCGTGCACCTGCGCGTGCTGAACCGGATAGACGCGAAACCGGGAGAGGAAGTCGTAGTCGGCCTAAATGAAGGCGCCCTGGTGCGGGGATCGATAGTCGTCTACATTTTACCGCTATTGTGCCTGTTTTTATTCGCCCTCTTGGGCCAGTTCCTGGCGGCACAGTTAAAATTTGATTCCACGCAACTCGCGAGTATTTTTTTTGGTGGAATAGGACTGGCTCTGGGCATGCTCTGGGTGCGGCGATTCAGTATGAAGATCAGCCAGAACCCACGCTATCAACCCGTTATCCTGCGACGGGCTGCGAGCGGACATAGCGTGCCTCGACCCACCTGATATCCATCCCCATCTGCATCATTTACGTTCCTGCTATACTAGGCACCACAGAGCGATTTCCGTGGGCGCTGGCCCGGTTTCGAGGCATCGAAAGGGCGATGGCACTGTACGCCAGCCTGTTCGATACTTTGCCGACTATCGGTCCAGGCACTGGCGGAGGTACCGAGCAGGGAGATGATGCATGGCACCGCCTTTGATACCGGTATACGGCCCGGCAATGCCATCGTCAGGCTGCAGAACAGTTGGCTCGGAGATGTGCATCAACGATGGTATTTGAGCCTATAATTGCCTCAGAATCGTTGGCTACAGGTATTGATTCACTAATCGGGTCGGTCCATTTTCCCCGCTCTTGTGACTCGATGAGGTGAAACAGTAATGAATTCGCAGTCCGCAATAGAATTGACGGTATATGTCCGCACATACTGTCATTTGTGCGAGGAGATGCTGGCGGAGCTTGGACGTCATCGTGAAGTCCTTGGTTTTCGCCTGACAGTTATTGATATTGAGGATAATCAGGTACTCGAGGACTTGTATGGTGAGAAGATCCCGGTATTGAAGGCTGATGAGCACGAATTGTGTCATTATTTTCTTGATAAACCAACGTTGTATGACTATATCGAAGGGACAAAAAAATCCATATAATAAGCACTTGGTACTTCAACACGCTGTCGCAGTCATATATCGTGTACCCGGGATGGCGGTGATGTCAGGACGGAAAAGGGTATTGACCCCCTCCCGTGTTCGTGTCCTTTGCGCACGTGTATGGCAAGGGGGGGCTAACCCGAAATTCGGGGCGCTGCGGTAAGCGCCCCTTTTTGTATTTTGCATGTAAAGAAGTGATATTTGACGTGAGCAAACTGGCACACATTAGAAACTTTTCCATAATAGCCCATATTGATCATGGTAAATCGACCTTGGCGGACCGCTTTATTCAAATGTGTGGCGCATTGAGCGAGCGGGAAATGGCTGCACAGGTACTGGATTCCATGGATCTGGAACGTGAACGGGGCATTACCATCAAGGCACAAAGCGTGACCCTGAAGTACATGTCAAGAGACGGGAAATCCTATCAGCTCAACTTCATTGATACCCCCGGACATGTGGATTTTTCTTACGAAGTGTCGCGCTCTCTGGCAGCCTGTGAAGGTGCACTGCTGGTAGTGGATGCGTCGCAGGGTGTAGAAGCGCAGAGCGTTGCCAACTGCTACACCGCCATTGAGCAGGGGTTGGAGGTATTGCCTGTACTCAACAAGATTGACTTGCCGGCGGCCGAACCTGAGCAGGTCATCAATCAGATTGAGGAAATTATCGGTATTGATGCCCACGATGCATTGAAGGTCAGTGCGAAGTCGGGACTCGGTGTCGATAAGCTGCTTGAGCAACTGGTACAACGCATCCCGCCTCCCGAAGGGGATCCTGACGCGCCACTGCAGGCACTCATCATCGATTCCTGGTTTGATAATTATCTGGGTGTCGTCTCTCTGGTGCGGGTTATGCAAGGTTCACTCTGTGCCCACCAGAAAATGCTGATTATGTCGACAGGGCGGACCTATCAGGTGGGAAAGGTGGGCATTTTTACGCCTAAACCAGAAGGTATTGGCAGTCTCAAAGCGGGTGAGGTCGGTTTCGTCATTGCGGGCATAAAGGACATTAACGGTGCCCCCGTAGGTGACACAATAACGCATGCCGATCGTCCTGCAGAGAAACCACTGACAGGTTTCAAACCGATACAGCCACGAGTTTTTGCCGGATTATTTCCTATCGAATCGAAAGACTATGAGGCCCTGTGTGACGCATTGTCCAAGCTGGGCCTTAACGATGCCGCCCTGTTTTATGAGCCCGAAACTTCACAGGCACTGGGTTTTGGCTTTCGATGCGGTTTTCTGGGCATGTTGCACATGGAGATCGTGCAGGAGCGTTTGGAACGTGAGTATAATCTCAGTCTCATTACGACTGCCCCAACCGTAATTTATGAAGTCGAAACGACCAAGGGCGAAGTATTCAATATCGATAATCCGTCCAAGCTGCCGGAGTCGAATCATATCAACGAAATTCGTGAACCGATTATCAATGCCAATATCCTGGTTCCACACGAATATGTAGGTAATGTGATTACACTGTGCGTGGAGAAACGCGGTATTCAGAAAAAGATGCAGTATCTGGGAAATCAAGTATCCATGATTTACGAACTTCCCCTCAACGAAGTGGTCCTTGATTTTTTTGATCGTTTGAAATCAGTCAGCCGTGGATTTGCTTCGCTGGATTATGACTTTAAATGTTTCATGGCGGCTGATTTGGTAAAACTTGATATACTTATCAATACTGAACGTGTCGACGCCTTATCAATTATTGTGCACAGGGGCCGGGCGCAACAGCGCGGGCGGGATCTGGTTGATAGTATGAAAGGAATCATTCCGCGCCAGATGTTCGACGTAGTCATTCAGGCTGCGATTGGCTCGAAGATAGTTGCTCGTTCTAACGTAAAGGCGTTGAGAAAAAATGTGACCGCCAAATGTTATGGTGGTGATATTAGTCGGAAACGGAAATTGCTAGAAAAACAAAAGGCTGGTAAACGTCGGATGAAACAAGTCGGCAAGGTGGAAATTCCCCAGGAGGCCTTTCTCGCTGTATTACATGTAGGGAAGGAAAAATGAACTTGGATTTTGAATTGTTGCTCGTGATTGGAACCGGCGCGACCGGAGTGATATGGGTGATTGATGCACTGTTTTTTGCTCCCCACCGGCGCAAGCAATTACAGTCTACGACTGGCGGTGAAGATAGCGATTCAACGACTGCTGACGCCCGGGGAGAAGCATCGCAAAGGTATAAAGAACCACTGCTTGTCGAATATGCTCGATCTTTTTTCCCTGTTATCCTTATTGTATTACTACTTCGCTCGTTTCTGGTCGAACCGTTTCGTATCCCCTCTGGCTCAATGTTGCCAACGTTGCGTATTGGTGATTTTATTCTTGTCAACAAATTCACTTATGGAATGAGACTCCCTGTCATTGATAATAGAATTATCAATGTCGGCGAACCAAAACGTGGTGACGTGATAGTCTTCCGTTATCCGGACGATCCTTCCATTGATTATATTAAACGTGTTGTCGGTCTACCCGGTGACCTGGTGAGCTATCGTAATAAGGTCTTGTATATAAATGGTAAAATGATGCCACAGATGCCGGACGGGAGCTATATAGGCACCTATGGACAACGGTTGGAACGTCGTATTGAAGACCTTAGTGGCGTGAAACACTCCATTCTTATCAATCCTGCCTATCCCAGTGTGAATTTCACCGTCACGGTACCGAAACAGTGTTACTTTGCAATGGGTGATAATCGCGATAACAGCCGCGATAGTCGTTATTGGGGTTGTGTACCGGAGAAGAACTTGATCGGTCGTGCCTTTATGATCTGGATGAGTTGGGATGCGCAAGATGACTCCGTGCGTTGGGGAAGAATCGGCTCTTCACTGCATTAATGGCTGATGTATTCATGACGTGGATTTAGTAGTTAGCGAGGACTTGGAAATGATGATGAGACAAAAACAAAAAGGTATGACTTTGATCGGGTGGTTGCTGATACTAATCCCTATCGGGATGGTGGGCTATTTCTTAATAACGCTGTTACCAATATATTATGATGGATTTAAAGTAGGTAGCTCAGTGTCCTCATTCAAATCTGAATACGGCGTCGCCAACAAATCACCGGCCGATATTGAGAAACTGCTGCTTCGCAGGTTGGATATTAATATGGTCACAGACGTAAATCGCGACGATATTAATATCACCAAATCGGGTGGTATGCTGACCATTGACGTCGCCTATCATGTACGTACAAAGTTGTTCGGCAATGTCGATCTTATCGTCAGTTTCGACAAACGAGCAAACATACCAACACATTAAATGATGCAACAATGTCTCTTTCTTCCATCATAGGGTATGAGTTTGAATCGGAAACACTACTGGACACGGCGTTAACACATCGCAGCGCCGGCCCACAACACTACGAGCGTTTAGAATTTCTCGGGGATGCTATCCTGAGTTACATCATTACCGATGACATTTATCACAGATTTCCTACTGCCCCTGAAGGCCAGCTAAGCCGGTTACGTTCCAATCTTGTCAAAGGTGACACACTCGCCGAGATTGCACGCAGTCTTTCCCTCGGTGATTACCTCAAACTGGGCGGCGGGGAGTTAAAGAGCGGAGGATTTCGTCGTGCATCGATTTTGGCCGATGCTCTGGAGGCGTTGATCGGCGCCATTTATCTTGATGGCGGAGCCGAGTCGGTAAGAGCATTTATTTTACATCACTTCAAAGATCGTCTTGAGAAATGTGACCCTGACGGCACACTGAAAGATCCTAAAACTCGCTTGCAAGAATTTCTCCAAGCACAGGCGCGCCCCTTACCGACGTACCATGTCGAGTCGATAGAGGGTGAACCGCACCTGCAGACCTTTACGGTGGTATGTACGCTCAATGGTAGTGATGTCCATACTGTGGGCGTGGCCAGCAGCCGACGCAAGGCCGAACAGGATGCAGCCCGTCGCGCACTGGAACAGTTGAGTTAATTGATCATGGAAAAATCTGCACATTACCGGTCTGGCCATGTCGCTCTGATAGGGCGCCCTAATGTTGGGAAATCAACGCTGCTCAATGCCCTGCTGGGACAGAAATTGAGTATAACCTCACACAAACCGCAAACCACTCGGCATCGAATTCTTGGCATAAAAACTGGTGCGGACACTCAGATTGTCTATGTAGATACTCCGGGTATCCACGGAAAGGCCAAACGGGCGATGAATCGTTATATGAATCGCGCTGCCAGTAGCATTTTGCATGATGTCGATGTCGTTGTGTTTTTGGTGGAAGCGATGCGTTGGGGCGATGATGATGCGTTGGTTCTGGAGGCACTGTTGTCAGTAAAAGCATTGACTATATTGGCAGTAAGCAAGGTAGATCTGATACAGAATAAGGAAAAACTGCTGCCTTTTCTACAGATCACTACAGGTAAATATCCGTTTTCTGCTGTTGTTCCTATTTCTGTATACAATGTCGTCAACCTTGACGAGCTTGAAAAAACTATCCGTTCTTATTTGCCGGAGTCTCTTCCCTTGTACCCGAAAGATCAAATTACGGACCGCAGTGAACGTTTTTTGGCGGCAGAAATTATTCGTGAAAAACTTATGCGTCGACTCAATGAAGAGTTACCGTACGAATTGACCGTAGAAATAGAACAATTCAAGATAGACGGCGAGATGTTGCGCATCTCGGGACTAATCTGGGTGGAGCGTGATAATCAGAAGGCCATCGTGATCGGCAAACAGGGTAACATGCTCAAACTGATTGGGCGTGAGGCGCGGATAGATATGGAGAATTTATTCTCGCGACATGTGTTCCTGCAATTATGGGTCAAGGTCAAGGCGGGTTGGTCTGATAATGAGCGGGCATTGAACAGTCTGGGTTATCGGGATGAGGGCTGATTGCAATCAGGTATTACAACCTGGATTTGTTCTTCACGTACGTCCCTATAAAGAAACGAGCGCATTGGTAGAGGTTTTCAGCAGGGAAGCAGGACGTGTCGGCATGGTAGCAAAAGGAGCAAGACGTAACAAATCGGCAATGGGTCGTTCTCTACAGCCGTTCCTGCCGCTGTTGCTGTTGTGGTCAGGACGCGGAGAACTCATGACGCTGTGCCATGTCGAGATCGCAGGAAGAGTCCTGCATATTGGTGGTGTTCGGTTATTCAGCGCTCTTTATGTTAATGAACTGACCATGCGATTTTTACATAGATACGATCCACATCCAGAACTGTTTGATCTTTATGGCTATACGTTGCAGCGCCTCGCCTCTGATGAACCGGAAGAATATGTACTGCGTGAGTATGAGATAGGTCTTCTTGAGGCCATGGGGTATGGTTTGGTGTTGACCCATGAGGCAGTGAGTGGTGAAAAAATAAGGCCCGATTGTTTGTATATATATGATTATGAATCTGGGCCTTTGAGAAAAACTGATTCCAATGATGGCGTTTGTGTGTATGGCAGCACTTTGCTTGATCTTTCTGTGCGTCGCTTCGATGATAAACGCACCGGAAAGGAATCCAAACGACTTATGCGAGCAGTGCTCATGCACCATCTTAATGGTGTGGCATTGAAAACACGCGAATATTTTTTTATGAAATAACGAGTTATCATTAAAGTGGCATACTGTACATGAAACACGATATTTTACTCGGCGTGAATATTGATCACGTGGCGACGCTAAGGCAAGCACGTGGAACCCGGTATCCTGAGCCATTACACGCAGCATTGCTTGTCGAACAAGCGGGCGCTGATTCTGTTACCTTGCACCTACGTGAGGATCGAAGGCATATTCAGGACCGGGATGTTGTGATGCTGCGCGCCTGTTTGCAGACGAAGATGAATCTTGAAATGGCCGTCACTGAAGAAATGCTCTCGATTGCCGAGCAGGTTAAACCTCATGATTGCTGTCTTGTTCCTGAGCGTCGTGCGGAGTTGACTACGGAGGGAGGACTGGATGTTGTTGCACAAAAAAGTCGTATCCATGAAGCCTGCCAACGGCTTAGTGCCGCAGGTATACGTGTGTCACTGTTTATCGATGCTGATGCACGGCACATCGAGGCGGCTTCTGAGTGCGGTGCGCCGGTGGTTGAAATTCACACGGGACGTTATGGCAACGCTGAAACCGCTGATATGTATCACGTTGAATTAAATAGAATAAGAGATGCCGTTGTCTTGGCAGACTCATTGGGTCTTCAAGTCAATGCTGGGCATGGAATTCATTATCATAATGTAAATGCCATAGCTGCGATTCAGGAAATCAGAGAGTTAAATATAGGCCATGCGATAGTCGCACAGAGCCTCTTTGTCGGTCTAACGAGCGCCGTAGCAGAAATGAAAAGATTAATGTTGCAGGCACGTCACCAGTGATCCTGGGAACGGGTACTGACATCGTTCAAGTCGCTAGGATACGTCGTTGCCTTGAGAAATTCGGGGATAGATTCGCCAAACGCATATTGAGTGACAAAGAAATGATCGAATTCAATGCCAGTTCTAAAAAGGCGCATTATATCGCCCGGCGCTTTGCAGCGAAAGAGGCGGCTGTAAAGGCACTAGGCACAGGGTTCAGTCAGGGTATCCATTTCCATGATGTTGTTGTTATCCATAATGAATATGGGAAACCGGACATCGAATTATATGGGGAGGCATTAGCGAAATCCAGAGGCATGAAGGTCGCGGCAATACACTCAACTTTATCTGATGAAAAAGAATATGCGGTGGCCTTTGTTATCATGACAGGCTGACTGGAGCGGCTCGTCATATTGGTGAAATGACACTATTTCATAAAACGGATCTGTTAAAAT
>VAOX01020668.1_pt1 | contig 123696 bp, 101 predicted proteins | sample 3393891 | NCBI WGS metagenome assembly VAOX01 (sample SAMN08290429, study PRJNA428436) | hydrothermal vent metagenome | isolation source: Deep-sea hydrothermal vent chimney | place: Indian Ocean: Southwest Indian Ridge | depth 2822 m m
GACCCTAATCTCTCGTAACAACAAATACTAGAGTCAGACCCTATCTCTAGTGACATCAAAGGCTAGGGTCAGACCCCAAGGGGTCAGACCCGTCGTTAAGGCCACCATTGTACTTATCGTAACATTCATAGGCTTCAGTATTCACATGCTTCAGTATTCACATGCTTCAGTATTCACATGCTTCAGTATTCACATGCTTCAGTATTCATATGCACTCAGCATTTACACAACACTTCAAAGTTCAAAAATGACTTTAATGACGGGTCGGTACGCGAAAAATCTGCAAGATTTTGGAGGGTCAGACCCTAATCTCTCGTAACAACAAATACTAGGGTCCGACCCGTCACCAAGATTTTCGAGGGTCTAGCCCATCGTTTAAAATATCACATTGGTTTGATACCTGATTTTTAGCTTACTCAGTTAATAGCCTTAATTCTTGCACTGATGCGGTACGTAATTGTACGCAACATTAGAGGTACATTTCCAAGACATCATCCCTTGAGCATTAACTTCCGGGGTCAAATTAATAGTACGCCCCCAAAGCTTTAAGTTACCACGAAATCGAATAGTAATTTTACCTGTGCCGCTTTGTACTTTAAACACATTGCCTGACGATCCTCTATTCATGCCCGTCACCATACCCGCACTTGCCGTAGAGTCTGGATATTTTTTGTTTGACCTATAATAAGCAGCTACCTTGGATTGTATTTGAACCGAACGATAAACAGCCTTGCCCACATTAGAGCGTGCAACGTTATTTTGAGCTTGAACTTGTTGCTGATATTCGACAAAGGCCACAGCGGCTACTGCCACAGTTCCCGCTACCACTATCACCTTGGCATCGAACAAAAATTCCCATGGATTATTTTCAAACACAAGCTCAGTGGAAAATCGGTTTTTATAAAGGTTGACTTGAAAACCATAGGTTCCCTTTTCTGGCATCGCTAATTCTTGAATACTAGGCAGTTGGGCAATTTCAACTGGTTGTCCAATAATATCGCCGAGGATCTGCAACCAGTTTAAATACGTATAATACATTAGGCGCGATACACCTGTGGTGGTAAAAGATGCTATCCACGCGGCATTTTCGAAATCCTGATTTTGACTTAGCTTTAACCAAGCGCCAATTTCTACCTTATTCGGAAAAGAAGCGCGATCACGTAACATCTGCGGAATAGCCGCAAGCACAATATAGTCGCCTTCAATAGTCCAATACAAATGCATTTTTTGTCTGAAAATCAGTAAAGCGGCTGCCGGTAAAGCCCTACGTAATATTGGATCAGGCTTGACTTGTGGAGCAATCAAATAATGAATGGTTTTCCCTTTTTGGGTATAGGTTTTATAGTCAAGTTTTGCCGTGCTAACAAGTGTTTTTATCATTGCCTCAAACTTGGCAACATCCCTAAGCTTTAATGCCGCATAGTAACCAACCTTATCACCAAAAAACATGATTTGTGGGCCAAGCGTTTTAAACAAATCATCTATAACAAGGCCGGTACTTTTAGTAAACGCGGCATTCACTGAATCAAATATTCTACGCTGAGAACTATTAGGCATTCCAGCCAAAAGTGTTTTATAAATATTCCAATGCTCAGGCCCTGGTAAAGCCATCGCCATAAAATAGGTCGGCTGTCCAGAAGCATTCAGCTTAATCTCCTTACCCATCACCGACGTATACGCAGGCAAATCCCAGGGCAAGTCAGCCACTATTTTCATTCTGCTTTTGCCTTTATAAACACCCCAACCAATAGCGGCTTTGCGAAGCTGAATCAGCCCTAATTGTCGATACGCTCTTGGTGGAATTACTGGCTTAAGCTGAATTAACAGCTTATCTATATCAACCCAAAGTAAAAGTCCTTGCGCACTTTCGTCCACTTTTAATTCTAGTTCGTGCATTACATGTTTTGACGGCTTGAATTGTGCGAGTGCCGCATCTGCATTAGCTGCGGTGTAACCGATACCGATATACAATTCACCAGTTTTTACTGAGTAGTCAATAAAACCTGGAACTCTATTCCCTAACTTAATGATCGCCCTACCACTATCGTTCATAGGAGATTCTATTTTAAAGGGCGGTGTAGTAGCCGCTAATGCAGCAAAAGCATCTGATGCTTCTTTTACAGTCTTGAAATTTGTTTTGGTATAAATAACTAAATAAGGGATAGGCCCCGCACTATTTTTATCTGACGGCAATACCGCCAACTCTAATGGTGCACGCATATTGTATAGTAGGAACGTCGCCATTTTATGCGCGCCGTAAGTGTCGTTATTAAGAATTTTTTCAAATAATGCTGCTTGTAATTTTTTGATCACTTCAGCATGCGCACTGTCGCGTAAGGCCTTATCCAGGGCGGTCCCTTTAGGAGTTGACAAGAACCCCCACAAGCTAGGCATACGTATATAAACCATCGTGTCTAAAGGCAATTTAGCGCGCAAACTTGCCTTGGCGGAAATACTATCAAGCACTGCCGTGGTCGCAGCTGAACCACTATATTTATAACTAGCCGAGAGCGAAATAGCACTCACAGGATTAAGCAAGGCACTGCTATTCGAGGAATAATTCACGGCGGAATTATTCTTCTGTTTGGCGCTTGAGGAGTTTAGATTTTTCCCTGTAGTCGGCGTGGATTCGCTACAAGCTGATAGAAATAGAGTCGCTACTAGAGCCATTAAGATGCTAAGTTTTTTCATTGATAATCCATTAAATTAAACTGAACAAAAGTGTGCTTATTGAGATGATCTTAGCATGCATTTGACGGGACTACTTAGTTGATTATTGCCTGATGGCAGCGCCTTATCTCTTAAAAACCAGAAAAATTGGCGTTTTCATCAAGAGTTAAAGAAATCTGATTACAATCATTAATTATATTTATATACACATTATATATAACCAGAGTAATTCAGGCAAAAGTATTTACTTCTACATATTCAATTGCACCTTGCTTCTAATATATAATAGCGCGCTCTGCTGCAATACTATCCCGACAATAAGGAAGTATTCATCAGAATTCTGGGGCTCTCTGTTTTCCCGATCGACATTAGTAATTGCAAAGCATAACGCATCGCAGGATATTACTGACGCCAAGGGACCAGAAAATCCTATCACCAGGAAAGCTATAAATTGCTGTAAGACAGTACATAAAGAATTGACCGGAGTCTTGAATGACACACACAATCAACAATCAACCTCTCCACGGCCTACCCAAGGCACGTGGCTTATATGACCCACGCAATGAAAAGGACAGTTGTGGTGTAGGTTTTGTCGCTCACATTAAAGGCAAGGCAAGTCATCAAATTATTCTTGATGCCGATCATATTTTAAGACGCATGGTGCACCGAGGTGGATGTGGATGTGAAGAGAATACGGGTGATGGCGCCGGCATACTGACTGGCCTACCCCATGAGTTTTTACAGCGTGTTGCAAAACAGGACTTGAAAATCGATTTGCCTGACAAAGGTTGGTATAGTGCAGGCAATATTTTTCTCCCACAGGACGAAGGTCAAGCCAAAAAGTGTATGGCAATGGTTGAGGCCATTATTGCTGAAGAGGGGCAAAAATTTCTTGGCTGGAGAGAGTTACCAGTTGATCCTGAAGGTGCCGATATTGGCCCCACTGCTCGCCAGGCACAACCCGCAATCCGACAATTATTTATAGCCGCCGAAGCAAACTTAAGCAGCGATCAATTTGAGCGTAAACTTTTTGTAATCCGTAAGCGCTCTACACACACACTGCGATCTGATGACACTATTAGCCAGCGCACACTATTTTATATATGCAGTCTGTCTTCGAGTATTATTATTTATAAAGGGATGCTAACCCCTGATCAGGTTATGCAATTTTATACTGATTTAGTTGCAGATGACTATACCTCACATTTGGCAATGGTACATTCACGATTTAGCACTAACACCTTTCCATCCTGGGATCGCGCGCAACCCAACAGGTTTATGAGTCATAATGGCGAAATTAATACCTTACGCGGCAATGCTAATTGGATGAGTGCGCGTGAAGGTTCGCTGAAATCAGATTTATTTGACGATATTTCAAAACTTACTCCGATTGTAGAACCGGATTGTTCTGATTCTGGTACTTTCGATAATGTACTGGAATTTTTGTTAATGAGCGGCCGTACTTTACAAGAAGCCGTGATGATGATGGTACCTGAAGCATGGCAGTCCAATACACAAATGGATCAAGACAAAAGAGCGTTCTATAAATATAACTCATCATTGATGGAGCCCTGGGATGGCCCGGCTTCAATCGCTTTTACCGACGGCAAGTATATTGGCGCAGTACTGGATCGTAATGGCCTTCGCCCCAGTCGTTATTACGTCACCCACGACGACATGGTCATCATGGCTTCGGAAATTGGTGTCCTTGAAGTTGACCCCGCATCGATAAAATTAAAGGGTCGCTTGCAACCTGGTAAAATGTTTTTAATAGATTTCGAGCAAGGTAAAATGATTCCTGACGAAGAACTCAAGCATGAGTTCGCACGACAGCATCCATATGCAAAATGGCTGGACGAACAATCTATTGAATTAGCGTCGCTAAATCCGAACCAGGAACCCCATGGTTTTTTACCTGACTCATTAATCGAGCGTATGCAAGCATTTGGTTATACCACTGAGACCATGCAGTTTATGTTAATTCCATTGGTGAAAGAATTACGCGACCCAGTAGGCTCTATGGGAAATGATGCAGCTCTCGCTTGTTTATCGGACAAGCCCCGCATGATTTATGATTACTTCAAACAATTATTTGCGCAAGTCACCAACCCGGCAATCGATTCGATTCGCGAAGAAATTGTAATGTCGCTTGAATGTTATATTGGCCCAGAGCAAAACTTGCTCGAGACCAGCGAACAACATTGTCATCGCTTGCATGTTCCGCACCCTATCTTACGCAACGAAGAATTGGCCGCACTAAAACATATCGATCATCGTGGCTGGAAGGCACAGACCATTGACATCACTTATGATAAAAGTGAACAAGCAAATGATTTAATGTCAGCTATTGATGCTATATGCGAACAAGCATCACAAGCTATTGACGAAGGCTTTAGCTTAATCATTTTGTCCGATCGAAATATTGGAAAAACAAAAATAGCGGTTAGTGCCTTGCTTGCTACTTCGGCCGTACATCATTATTTAGTCAAGCTTCACAAGCGCACTCGAATCGGTATTATCGTTGAAAGTGGTGAGGCACGTGAAGTCCACCACCATTGCCTACTCATTGGTTTTGGCGCTGATGCTATAAACCCTTATCTGGCATTTGAAGCCTTATGGCAGGCGCAACGCGACGAACTGTTAACCGGTAAAGCCTATGACGATGATGATAAAATCGTAGAAGCCTATCGCAAGGGTGTCGCCAAAGGTATGCTCAAGGTGATGGCCAAAATGGGCATCTCAACTTTGCAATCATACAAAGGTGCTCAGATATTCGAAGCCATTGGACTCGCCTCGCAAGTTATCGACAAATGTTTTATAGATACTGCTAGCCGTATACAAGGGGTAGGATTTGATGTCCTGGCGACAGAATCCTTGCGTCGCCATGAATTAGGTTATCCAGCGACAGCAAGGGCCGCTTCCCTATCAAATCCGGGCGACTATCATTGGCGCGCCAATGGCGATGCCCACATGTGGAATCCCAAGGCCATCGCAACGTTACAGAATGCTACACGCACTAACAACAAACAAGCTTATGACGATTTCGCAAAACACGCTAACGATGACTCCACCCGCCGCTGTACTTTACGTGGACTATTAAGCTTTAAAGTGAACGATGCACGCAGCATCAAGCTTGATGAGGTTGAGCCTGCCAGTGAAATTGTAAAACGCTTTTGTACTGGCGCTATGAGCTTTGGTTCAATCTCAAAAGAAAGCCATGAATCTCTTGCGATTGCCATGAACCGTCTTGGCGGAAAATCTAATACAGGTGAAGGGGGTGAAGATCCTGCGCGCTTCGTCACAATGGAAAATGGTGATTCAAAACGATCTGCTATTAAACAGGTCGCTTCAGGCCGCTTTGGCGTGACCATGTCTTACCTCGCCAACGCTGACGAAATTCAAATTAAAATTTCACAAGGTGCTAAGCCTGGCGAAGGCGGTGAATTACCAGGCGCTAAAGTGAACCAAAATATTGCCAAGATTCGTCATTCTACTCCTGGCGTGGGACTGATTAGTCCTCCTCCACACCATGATATTTATTCAATCGAAGATATTGCGCAACTGATCCATGATCTTAAGAACGCTAACCCAGAGGCACGTATCAGCGTCAAACTCGTTTCCGAAATGGGCGTTGGCACTATTGCTACTGGCGTCACTAAAGCCAAAACAGATCACCTGGTGATCGCAGGCCATGACGGCGGCACTGGCGCCTCCCCTCTTACTTCTATAAAACATGCCGGACTGCCCTGGGAATTAGGAATCGCTGAAACCCATCAGACCTTGGTTATGAACAATTTGCGTTCTCGTGTAGTATTACAAACTGATGGTCAAATTAAGACAGGCCGCGATGTGGTTATTGCAACTCTACTTGGCGCAGAAGAATTTGGGTTTTCCACAGCACCTCTGATTACACTAGGTTGCATTATGATGCGGAAATGTCATTTGAATACTTGCCCGGTGGGTATTGCCACTCAGGACAAAGACCTTCGCAAGAAATTTAGTGGCAAACCGGAACATATCGTGAATTATATGTTTATGGTGGCTGAAGAAGCTCGCACCATTATGGCGAAGCTTGGCTTCAACACGATGAACGATATGATCGGTCGTGTAGATATGCTAGAAACTAACCAAGCGATAGACCATTGGAAAACTGATGGCCTGGATTTGACACCGCTACTTACGCCCGCCGAAAAGCCTAATGCTGACACAGGGGTTTACCAAACTCGCACGCAAGACCATGAACTTGACAAAGCACTAGACATGCAACTCATAGAGTTAGCACAACCGGCACTGGACAATGGCAGCAAGGTCAATATCGAATTACCCATTATTAATATTAATCGAGTCGTCGGCACTATGCTATCTAACGCGGTAGTGAAAAAATACGGCGAAGCGATGTTACCCGATGACACCATTAATATAAAACTCACTGGCTGGGCGGGTCAAAGTCTCGGGGCTTTTCTTGTCAAGGGCATCACTATTGAACTTGAAGGTGATTCCAACGATTATGTAGGCAAAGGGATGTGTGGTGGCAAGCTTATAGTTTATCCACCAAAGAATAGTACCTTTAAGGCAGAAGAGAATATTTTACTCGGCAACGTAGGCTTATATGGTGCAACTGCTGGCGAAGCTTATTTTCGTGGCATTGCTGCTGAACGCTTTTGTGTTCGCAATAGCGGCGCCTCAGCAGTCGTCGAAGGCATAGGCGATCATGGTTGCGAATACATGACTGGCGGTCGCGTGGTGATATTAGGTGAAACAGGACGGAATTTTGCTGCGGGTATGAGTGGCGGTATCGCTTATATTTGGGATAAGAATAAAACCTTTCATGCAAACTGTAATGCTGGAATGGTCGATCTTGACCCCGTTGAAACTGATACTGATATCGCAGAGCTTAAGAACTTACTTGAGAACCATAAAAAATATACAGGTTCAGCGGTAGCATCGCTAATTTTAAGTGACTGGGAATCAGAGCTTCAATCCTTTATTAAAGTGATGCCAATAGACTACAAGCGTGTACTGAATGAAATGGCGAAGAAAAGCAAATCAGACAGCGAAGCAGTCGCTGTATAGAAAAGGGGTCAGAGCCCTTTATCAGGTTACAGAAGACAGTATTATTTATTTCAACAAGTTGAATAAAGAGCTCCGACCCCTTTTTGTTTGACCCCTTATTTATGAAAGAGAACGTTATGGGCAAAATCACAGGTTTCAAAGAATACCAACGAGAAACAGAACCTTATAGAAAGGCCGCGGACAGGCTTAAAGATTTTGATGAAATCTATGGTATACACGACACGCAACATTTAGAAATCCAGGGCGCACGCTGTATGGATTGTGGTGTTCCTTTTTGTCAATCTGCCGATGGATGCCCGGTGGATAATTTAATTCCAGAGTGGAATGATCTTGTTTATAACGATCGCTGGCAAGAAGCACTGACTCGCTTACACAAAACAAATAACTTTCCCGAATTTACAGGCCGTGTATGCCCTGCTCCGTGCGAAGGTTCTTGCTGTCTGAGTGTTAACGAACCTGCCGTCACGATTAAAAATATCGAGCATGCTATTATCGATCGCGGTTTTGACGAAGGCTGGATCAAAGCCGTTAGTCCTGAAATACGCACTGATAAAAAGGTGGCTGTTATTGGTTCCGGCCCCGCAGGTCTTGCTGCTGCCGACCAACTTAATTCGGCTGGCCATACCGTTACCGTATACGAGCGCGAAGATCGCATCGGCGGGCTGCTGATGTATGGCATCCCTAATATGAAGCTCGATAAATCATTAGTACAACGTCGCGTTAATCTATTACAAGACGAAGGCATTGAGTTTAAGACCAACACTGATATCGGTAAAGACATGGAATTTAGTCAACTTCAAAAAGACTTTGATGCGATACTGTTTGCTACGGGAGCCACTGAACCTCGTGACTTACCTGCTCCAGGACGAGATCTACAAGGGGTACACTTTGCGATGAAGTTTTTGACAGAAAATACTCGCAGCCTCCTCAATTCAAAACTAGAAGATCAGCACTTTATCTCAGCAAAAGATAAGCACGTTATTGTTATTGGTGGCGGCGACACTGGCACAGATTGTATTGGTACTTCACTCAGACATGGCTGCGCATCGGTAACTAACTTTGAATTACTGCCACAAGCCCCGGAAGAACGAGCTGAAGATAACCCGTGGCCGACCTGGCCATTGATTTTTCGGACTGACTACGGACATGAAGAAGCCAGTGAAGTACAAGGTACTGATCCACGCAACTATACATTATTAACTAAAAAGTTTAATGATGATGGCAAAGGCAATGTGACCAGCGTGACCACTATCAACGTAAGCTGGACCAAAGATAATAATGGCCAATGGCAAATGGCTGAAATAGACGGCTCAGAAAAAACGTGGAAAACGGACTTGGTTCTGTTAGCGATGGGATTCACTGGATCAGAAACTTATTTAAGTGACAATGCCAACCTTAAGCTTGATCAACGCAATAATTATTCGGCTCTATACGGGGAATACCAAACCGAGATAGACGGAGTTTTTGCCGCAGGCGATTGTCGTCGCGGGCAATCTCTAGTGGTTTGGGGAATCAACGAAGGGCGCGGCGCAGCGAGAGCCATCGACCAGTTTTTAAATAACGGTATAAGTTATTTGCCTCTATAATAATTAACAAACCAGCCACTTGTCTTGGCTATCAGGATGATTCAATGACTCAAAAAACCCAACGAGCCAGTATATTCGGTACTGGCTTTATTCTATTAGCAGGAGTTTACAAAATTAAACTCATACTCTTCAATAGTCACTATTAAATTTGCAGACTGATCACTTATTGGCACACATAAAAAAAGGCCGCTTATGCGGCCTTTTTTACATATAGATATGTAAGATACTTATAAGATACTTACAAGCCTGTATGTTTTGTACTTATTTTGATTTAGAAATCATGTCTTCTACAACAATCTTGATTTCAGCGTCAGTTAAAGCAGTTGCACCTTTAGGAGGCATAGCGCCTTTTCCTTTGATAACACTTTTAACCAAAGCAGCAACACCAAGCTTTATACGTGGAGCCCAAGCAGCTTTATCGCCCACTTTAGGAGAGCCAGCAACGCCAGTGGTGTGACAACCCATGCAAGTTCCACCTAATTGTGCGGCAGTTTTCTTGGCTACTACTGCAGGTGTTTTCTTACCTACAACTTTTGCAGCAACTCTAACTTTATCGTTTGCAGTCACTGAAACACCCGCACGAGCAATGTTCTTCTCAGCGTTCTTAATATCGACTTTTGCAGGTCCAGCAAGTTGCTGAGCCGTTACAAAAACAATAATAGCTAATGCAACCAGACTACCCATGACAGTAATTAAATTTCTCATAAATGCTTTATCTGTATTTCCCACGTTAATATCCTCTTGATTACTACTAATTAAAACTGTTTATATTCTAAATTCTCCACCCTGGCATGCTCTAGTGACATCATAATAATGATGACCTCGATCTCCGAATGTCTAAACAGGGCCTATGTAGGCAATGATTATACAGAGATTAATCGGCAAGTTGAACTGTAAATTGAGGGGAAATTAATTAAACATTAAAAAACCGGATAGAAGGCCTCTATCCGGCCGAAACATATTGATTTCTGTATTCATTAGTTATTCAGATAGCGCTATATGTCGAAATTATAAGATATTCCAAACACGATAGCATCATCCTGATCTACACCGTTACGATCGTCACCACCAAAAATAGCCGTAACATTCATATCAGCACCTGTTTTGCCAATAGCATGAGATAAAGTAATGTCTAAATGACGAAAACCACCGCTGTTAGTAGTCGTTAAAGGACCAGTATCATAATCATAAAAGCCAGCTATTGCAGAAACAGTAAAACCTTTTGGTAACTTGGTTTCAGCAGAGACGAAATAATACAAATCACCTTCGTTAGACCAGTCAACGTCATTACCGATATTTAACTTGATACCAGCAGTAAATGCTCCTGTAGAAAAACTCAAATTGAATTCAGTGGTATCGGCATCATCTACATTGGCATAAACATAGGTTAAAAAACCTACGTCATAACCAATACCACCAATCTTACCTTTATAACCTGCGTACAGATCATTTTCAAAACCGTCACCAGTATTAGTAGTCGGTTTGCTATAGCCTAAAGAAGAACCCCAGTACCCAAAATAAAGACCTGTATCGCCTTTTGACCAGTCAAAACCGCCCTGTAAAGCTGCGTTACCATCTTCTGGTGAATTCGTTATTCCACGGAAAATATATTGTGAATTAACGGCAATATTAGCGCTCATGGCGAAGCCGCCAGATTTAGGAGATCCCCCTGCTTGTGCAGCTGACATTCCCAGCACAGCGAATAGCGATAAAGCCCCTGTGAGTAATTTAAAATACTTTGTTGTTAGAACGTTCATTTATGTCTCCTGTACCTACCTGGATTAGTAGAAAATTAAGCAGTTCTTGGGATTATTTGTTTTGGACCAAATTTTCCCTGTTGTTATTAATGAAATTGCTGCTTGTACTAGTAGTTTGCACGGCCTATGCCAACATATTTTGTGCTTGAATTTCATAAGCTTGGCGAATATTAGCACTTAACAACAGCTAAATTCGCATCATTATGGTGCATACAAATTAGGCATGTGCTTTATATTAGAGCGCTAGATAGTGGTATAGGCTTTGAGTTGATTTTTAACTTAGAGAAACTCACCACCCCGATGCGTTAACACAGGCACCGGGGCAAGATATCGTTTTAGAGAAGCGTCCTTAGGTAAACACTGCCTCGTAACGCATACCGACATCATCAGAACCGATTGACACCAGAAAAGCTTCTATGTCTCCCATTTCAGGATGTGACACTGTATAGATACGTTGTAAAAGATTATCTTCTTCGACATCGCTTCGAAAGACGATGGCAAAAGCTTGATGCTCACCATGATCTAGCGTGTTACCAAGCGGATCCACACTCACAAGATCCATGTCGATCAAAGAGCTTGGGGTTACTTCAATGCGAAAAGTATCATTTAAAAATGGCTTAAAATCACTATAAGTAATCTGTTCCATTGTAGACTACCTCTATTTAGAGTTATTGGATTATTGATGCAGACTAACCTTGTCTGTCCTGTTTAAAATTATCAGAAACAGGCTTGTTAAAGCAAGCTCAACAGGAGATTTTAATCGCTTAAATATTAGACATTGTGCGTTGACGGGAATAAATAAATTTTAACTACTTGATAATCTTTTACAGCTTAAAAAACTTTATTCGGGCTTTGAGGCCCGACAACAATTTCTGCCGTTATTCTTGGCTTCATACATTGCTTTATCAGCTCGTTCAAAAACGTCATCCGGCGTATCATTTTCATAAAACTCTGCAATTCCGGCGGAAATAGTCACTGGCACTCTTGCACCACGAAAGTGAAACCCACAACTTTCAACAGCAGCACGAAGTTTATCGGCAATTTTAAATGCATCAGCAAGTTTGGCCCCAGTCACCAGAGCCACAAATTCTTCACCCCCGTATCGCGCCACAAAATCTGTTTCACGAATACGATCACGAATCACGGCCGCAATCGTAGCAAGAACTTTATCACCGGCTTTATGCCCAAAGTTATCATTAATATTTTTAAAATGATCGACATCTATCATGACCATGCACAAATTTTCTTTAAACCTACGCCAACGCCTATACTCCTGATCAAGACGCTCATCATAAGCCGACCTATTCGGCAAACCTGTTAAACGATCACGCATGGCGAGATTACGTTGTTTGATAACCTTGCCTCTAAGCTCTATTGTTTCTTTTTCCATTACGGCCAAACGTTCTGTTAATTCTCCTACCCGGTCACGAGCCTTTTGATCCCGTTGCTGTTCTTTAATTCGAAAGCGCTCCATGTGATCAGTAATCGCATCCAATCTTGCATCCACCACCAGCTTAAGCTGATTAAGATCAGAAGCATCTTGCACACTGCTTCTAATTTCCAGCATCTGCTCAGTCACTAGTGAATTGAGTTGTACCGAATGTGAGTAACTTAATTTTTGATCTTCCTTTACTCCCTGCAAAGAATTGTCGATTGCTTGCAAACGTTTGGTTAAATGCGAAAGAAATTTTTCTAAATCCTTTTTCTCCGCTTGTACTTTTTTTCGGACTTCTCCGATTAATGCCGCAATCTGATCAAGCACCGCAGGCCACTCTTCATCACGCACTACATCTTCAAGCTTTGTTTGTAATAGCACTACATTTTGTTGCAAGTCTGGCGGTAAACTTAAACGATCCAGTAGTTGCAATAGTATCTCGTTAACATTAACATCATGTGAAACAGTTTCATTATCCGCCGATGGCCATAGACGATTCAGGCTATTCGCTAGGTCAGCCGCCAACTCCAAAAGCATTTGTCCATTGGTTATGTTGTCCGCACGTTTCGCAATTGATTGTAGCTGTTGACCAGGGTTGCCACTCAACGATAATCGACTGGCCAATAGATTAATGACGTCAACACCAGATTGACATGAGTTTTGATTATTGGTCGTCGACTTTTTTTCTATCCGGGTTTCGGATATTATGCCCGAGGCAGCACCGGAACCCTCTGGCGTAGATTTACTTTTTGAAGTAGCGGGTTCATTTTCTGATTGCATTACTATCACATCAAGGTCGACGGGGATATTATTCTGCGGCAAGCGTTTGCTTAACTCTTCCTTGACATCACTATCCAGGCTTTCTACTTCTTTTAGATGTGCAGTACCCTGCTGTGTTGGCTCTGACCTTTCTTTATTAAACAGCTTTCCAAAAAATCCTTTTTTCTTTTCTTCTGTCACTGCGTTCTTAGACTGCCGCGCGGGATCTACAGTGTCAGTATGATTTTCACTTAATGCCAATTGGGTAAATTCTTCGGAAATATCGATGAGTATCATTCGAAACTCAGCAATCTGGTTGCCTATTTCAGAGCCTTCATTACAACGCATCAACTCCGATTCGAGTTGCTGACAACGGGTATGGAATGACGAAGGAAAGCTGACATCTCTAAGTAATTGCAACATCACTTGCCAACCATGCCTAAGAACTTTCTCACCCTCATCATGATCAGTTTGCTGTTTTAGTTTATCGAGATCATCAAGAGCATTAGTAATACCTTTGATGACATGAACTAACTCAGACTTACCAGGTTTTTTACGTAAAGTGCTACGCAATGAATCGAGGTTACTATCCATGGACTTATCGAGGCCTTCAATGGCAAGACTCATTCGAATTGTTACACTACGCAGCAGGTTTTCGAGTTCCTGCCACTCTTTTTCCTTACTCTCTAACTCATCAAGGCTATTATAATATTTTTTCTTCCACTGTTGTTCGTTATCGGCAGTTTTCATTTAACTTTACCGATACACAAAATTATTGCCAACAAATTCTTTATCACTATTAGTTTCCCGTCACTGTTTTAGCCTAAATTTCTAAACGAAATAACATAGAAGTTCCGTGCCAAGATACCTCTATGCCACCCTCTATTTAGCGGCAATAACTACTGAGACTTTAAGGTAAACACAGCGAGACCCGAATGGGCATTAAGTAAAACAACGGTATTATATTTATGTGTATTGACAATAAGGGAATGGGGTCTGATTCGGTTGCGTTAATATTCGAGTCTTACCAAGAATTAGGAAATTAATATTAGTCAAATAGACTTAATGCCGGATCGGTACGCGAGAAATCTGAAAGATTTTGGAGTGTCTTACCTGATCTCGCGTGTCACATTTCTAGAGATCTGTTGCAGTATCAGAGACTAGGGTCAGACCCCAAGGGGTCAGACCCGTCGTTAGCATTTACATTCCAATACTTTAAGAGTACTCAATTCAATACTTTAGTAACGCTGACAATACTTTAAGAACGCTGAGTCCAATACTTTAGTAACGTTCAATCCTGAAATTCTCAGGTAGCACGACTTCCATTGAAATAGGTAAATGATCTGAATAAGTATAATCAAGAACAGACACCGAGCTAACATCCAGAGTGGGTGATACTAGTATATGGTCAATATTTCGGTCAGGCTTCCAACTAGGGAAGGTTAATAGGTCATGGCTAGGCTCAGTTAAATTAGCATTGTTCACCAACATTTTAACTTCCATGCTATTGGATGCACAATTCATGTCTCCCATGACAATAACATGTTCGTACTTACGGACAATATCTGCCACATAAGCCAATTGTCTAAGTCTGGTTTTTCTACCCAAAGCCAAATGCAAAATCACGACTACCAATGGATTCTCAGGCATACCAAAATAAGCAAACATTGCACCACGACCACGTATAGGTCCTGGAAGTTTATGATCATCCACTGTTAGCGGCCTGAAACGGCTGACGACTCCATTACTATGCTGAGCTAATTTTCCTAAACGACGATTGGTTTGATGATACCAATAGGGAAACTGTGCTTTATCGGCAATATATTCTGTTTGATTGATAAAGCCACTACGTAAACTGCCCGCATCAACCTCTTGTAATCCTATCACGTCATATTCGGAAATAATCCGCGCAATACTAGACAGGTTGCGCATGCGTTCGCTATTGGGCAATAACTGTTTCCAACTACGAGTGAGGTAATGACTATAGTTGCTGGTAGTAATACCTGTTTGAATATTGTAGCTCAGTAAACGCAATTTTTGTCGCACACAAGAATTAGTATTTTCTTCTAATTTAATTTGAGCAGCATCAGCGGTCATATGGGGCAAACCATTTCACCCAACTTCTCAGTTAACTTTAAGTTCTCTGAGTAATCTACAGGACAATCAATAATACACACTTGCTTTGAATCAATCGCCTTACGCAACACTGGTAACAATTCTTCTGTTTTTTCAACTCTAAACCCAAGCGCTCCAAAAGATTCTGCATACTTTACGAAATCTGGGTTATTAAACTTCACATTGGATATTCTGCCGAATTGATTCATTTGCTTCCATTCAATTAAACCGTAACTCATATCGTTCCACACAAGTATTACAATGGCGGTATTCAAGCGGACTGCAGTTTCTATTTCCTGGGAATTCATCAAGAAACCCGCATCCCCCGTCACTGCCACGATAGTACGATCGGGGTGTACCAACTTAGCGGCCACAGCACCAGGAACTGCAATGCCCATACTGGCAAAACCATTTGAAATAATACAAGTGTTTGGCTGTTCACAGCGAAACATTCTCGACATCCACATTTTGTGAGCACCAACATCACAAATAACGATATCTTTAGCATCCAGTGCTGTACGTAACTCCCAAATTAATTTCTGGGGTTTAACGGGAAAAGCTGTGTCTTCCGCATGTTGATTCATCTCTTCAATTAGCGCTTCACGTAATGGCCGTAGTAAATGACCCTTATGAGGTTTTGCCTGACTCGCTATTCGTTGCAGACTATGGTTAATATCACCTTTAACACTGATGGCAACGGTATACGCCTCATCAATTTCGGCAGAGGAACGGTCAATATGAATAATGACTCTATCCTTACTTGGATGCCATAAATAAGGATGGTACTCTACAAGATCATAACCAATACAAATCACCAGATCGGCACGATCAAAACCACAACTCACATAATCTTGTGACTGCAAACCTGCACTTCCTAATGCCATTGAATGCTTAAAAGGAATAACTCCTTTTGCCATAAAAGTATTGGCCACAGGTATATTCAAATCACCGGCAAAGTTAGCAAGCGCGGCCCATGCTTTAGCGCGAATCACTCCGTGGCCTGCTAATATAATCGGTGTTTTTGCAGAAGAAATAAGTTCGGCAGCTTTAGTCACCTGGTTCTGCGGGGGCTCTGGGGGATGCGAAGTGGTCACGCGCAATGGAACGGATTCTATTTCCATATGCGCAAGGTTTTCCGGAAACTCGATAAAACAAGCCCCTGTTTTTTCGTTTTGTGCCACCTTAAAGGCTTTACGGACTATTTCAGGAATGATTTCAGGAGCCAAAATACGAGTAGAATATTTTGTGATCGACTCAAACATGGCCTCAAGATCCAGAACCTGATGCGATTCTTTATGCAATCGATCAGTTCCTGCCTGACCTGCAATGGCAATTAAAGGCGCGTGATCCATATTGGCATCAGCCACTCCTGTGACTAAATTGGTGGCCCCCGGACCGAGTGTCGACATACAAACACCGGCTTTACCGGTAAGGCGTCCATATACATCTGCCATGAAGGCAGCACCTTGTTCATGGCGTGTCGTCACAAATTGGATTGAAGAGCTAAGCAAAGCATCCATTATGTCGAGATTTTCTTCGCCGGGGATGCCAAATATATATTCAACCCCTTCATTTTCTAGACATTTTACAAAAAGCTCTGCTGCGCGCATTTAGACTCCATAGTGTATGAAATATTGCAATATTATTTTTCTCCGCCGCTCATTTCCTTTTTAACCAAAAACTCAACCAGTACGAGTAATTTTGCGAACGAACCATCCACAAGATCAGCACCTGCCTTGTACTTTCCGCTAACGATCATTAAGGGAACGCTGTTCGCCTCATAACCTTTGGCAAGCTTCTTACCTTCTTTGATCATTTTAGTTACGCCATCAGATAAAAACACTTTATCAAATTTTGCACCGTCGACACCGCCTGTAACAAAGATGGCTTTAATTTGAGCTTGAGTAATAATTTGCTTTCGATTGCTCTGGATTTTATCAAAAAGTGCCTGATGTACTTTATCAACAACATTTAAAGTCACAGCAGCATAATAGGCACGTGCATGAATTTCTGCACCCGGCCAACCAGGAAAAACAGCCGGTACACGAACAAAAGTGACGTCTTTAGGACTAGTTTTAAGCCACTTACTCAGTGTTGGCTCAAAGCGGAGACAATGTGGGCAACCGTACCAAAATAACTCAACGACTTCGACCTTACCTTTCTCAGCTTTAGTTGGCTGAGGCGTAGCAATCGCATAATATTCAAAGCCTTCATGAAATTCTTCGGCAACTGCTTTTTTTGCTGAGTCTTTACCCGCAGCAAAGAGACTTATGCTCACTAGTAACAATAGTGATATCAGTGACGTTTTGGTCATTTTCATTGAACTACTCATCTTACTCTCCAACTCAGTGATTTTACAATCAATGGAGTCCCTCTCCATTGGTAATCGGTTTACAAGATGATACCAGATTAACGCAGGAAGTATGAATATTCACTGAATTCTGTGCGTTTATTATACAGGAAAATTGCCCTAACGATATTCAGGGAGCGACCTTGCGTGTCTCAAACAACGAAAGCACTGCCTCACCAAGCCCTGCAGGAGAGTGAGAAGTCACTACCCCAGCCGCTTCCAATGCCGCAAATTTTTCAGCGGCAGTGCCTTTACCGCCGGCGATAATTGCACCCGCATGCCCCATGCGTTTACCTTTAGGAGCCGTCACTCCGGCAATATAAGCAGCAACTGGCTTAGAGACATTCGACTGAATATATTCAGCGGCCTCTTCTTCCGCCGTCCCTCCAATCTCGCCCACCATTAAAATAGCCTCTGTTTGCGGGTCATTTTCAAACAGTTCTAAACAATCTATAAAGTTAGTCCCTGGTAAAGGATCACCGCCAATCCCAATACAAGTAGTTTGACCATAACCAATGGCTGAAGTTTGATGGACCGCTTCGTAGGTAAGAGTCCCAGAGCGAGAGACAATTCCTATTTTACCACTCTGATGTATTTCACCGGGCATAATGCCAATTTTACACTCTCCTGGAGTGATGATTCCAGGACAGTTGGGTCCTATCAAACGTGCGCCTGCTTCTTTAACGGCACGATTGGCTTGCAGCATATCCAACACGGGTATGCCTTCAGTAATGGCCACTATTAACTCTATTCCTGCATCCACCGCTTCCAAAATTGCATCCTTACAAAAAGGAGCTGGCACATAAATAACAGTCGCATTAGCCTTAGTCATATCAACGGCATCTCGCACAGTATTAAACACCGGTAAGCCCAAAACTTCTTGACCGCCTTTACCTGGCGTGACTCCTCCGACCATTTGTGTGCCATAGGCAATCGCTTGTTCTGTATGAAATAAGCCCTGCTTTCCTGTCAAACCCTGACAAATAATCTTTGTATCCTTATTGACTAAAATGCTCATGCGGCTTCTCCTACCAACTTTACAATTGTTTCAGCAGCCTGTTGCAAGCCAGGCGCGGCAACCACTTTAACATCACTACTGCTTAATAACTCCAGACCCTTGGCGGCCTGATTTCCTTCAAGGCGCACTACGACAGGAACTTTTAAGCCCACTTCCTGAACTGCCCCGATAATACCTTCTGCAATTAAATCACAACGCACGATACCCCCAAAGATGTTCACCAGTATCCCTTTAACGTTACTATCGGAGGTAATAATTTTAAAAGCTTCTGCCACTCGCTCTTTGGTTGCTGTACCACCGACATCCAGAAAATTGGCAGGATCACCTCCACTCAATTTTATTAAATCCATTGTTGCCATTGCCAGACCAGCACCGTTGACCATACAACCAATTTGACCCTCCAATGCAATGTAATTAAGCTCCCATTCTTTGGCTTTGTTTTCGCGCTCATCTTCCTGACTAGCATCATGCATCGCCTGTAAATCTTTGTGTCGATATAACGCGTTATCATCAATATTAATTTTACCATCAAGACACAACATATCACCTTGCTTGGTGACGACCAGCGGATTCACCTCGACCAAACTTAAATCTTTCTCTTCAAATAGCTTCGCCAACCCAGTGAGCAACTTTGCAAATTGTTTAATTTGATCGCCTTCCAGCCCCAGACCAAACGCTAACTGTCGACACTGAAAAGGCTGCAAACCAGTCAATGGATCGATAGCCGCTTTAATAATTTTCTCAGGTGTTTCAGCCGCTACTTTTTCAATTTCAGTGCCGCCTTCAGTCGAGGCCATAAATACAATTTTTCGTAAAGAACGATCCACCACTGCCCCAAGATATAGCTCTCTTGCTATTTCACAAGGTTGCTCAACCAACATTTGATTGACCGGCTGCCCCTTATCATCTGTTTGAAAAGTCACAAGTTGAGTACCTAGCATTGACTCTACGAATTTTTTCGCATCTTCTTTACTGTCAACAATTTTTACCCCTCCTGCCTTACCACGACCACCCGCATGAACTTGAGCTTTGATAACCCACTTATTATTGTCTACTTCGCTTAACGCGGCATCCAGTTCAGACAACTCGTTTATAACGGTGTGTTTTGGCACGGGCATTCCGTAATCAGAAAATAATTTTTTAGCCTGAAATTCATGAAGGTTCATGGGTGCTCCTTGAGCAAATAAGTTAAATTAAAATTGAATAAATTATGGAGACTATTGACTAATAGCGACAAGCCGGACTTTTCAAAATAACACTGCAAGCTGTTACGCCCGAATACTTTCTTCGCGCAGTACTTAGGGAGCCTCTGATCAATTCATGATTACGCTCTTACTGTCCTTAGCTAACAATGGCCTAGAAGGTGAAATTCTTGTCGTCACTTATTTAACGCTTCCTTTGAGGTATAGTAACCCACTGCAACCAATTTTTCTAACTGGCTCGTCTAGTCCGGGCAATATGAATAGCACGATCATCCACAGCAAGCGCCGCTTCATGCACTGCTTCAGATAATGTTGGATGTGCAAATATTGTTAATGCAAGATCTTCTGAGCTGGCACTAAATTCTCTGGCGATAACTGCCTGGGTAATAAGCTCTGAACAATGCGATCCTATCATATGGACCCCTAACACCCTGTCAGTTTCTGCATCTGCGATGACCTTAACCATACCTCCTAACTCACCACTCGCACGTGCACGACCACTGGCCGCAAATGGAAACACTCCTGTTTTGTAAGACTTACCTGCCTGCTTGAGATCATCTTCGGTACTTCCCACCCAAGCAATTTCGGGATGCGTATAAATAATAGAAGGAATGTTATTGTAATTGACTTTAGCATATTGCCCAACGATTCGCTCAGCCACCATCATCCCTTCTTCACTACCCTTATGCGCTAACATTGGTCCACGCACCAAATCACCAATCGCATACACTCCCTCGATATTAGTTTTACATTGCTGGTCAACCGTGACAAACCCTCGCGCATCAATATCCAGACCGCAACTATCTGAAGCCAGTCCTGACGAATTGGGACGTCGCCCTACGGCCACAATCAAACGTTCAACAGTTCTGGTATGAGTTTCATTTTTTTGCTCATACTCAACATTTACCCCTTCCTGTGTGACTTCACTCCCCGATACGCAGGCACCGAATTCAAACTCCAGGCCTTGCTTTTGATACTGCTTTAAGGCCTCGCCGGCTATTTGAGTATCGGCCATCGGTAAAAAGCTATCCATCGCCTCAAACAATACTACTTTAGATCCTAGCCTGCTCCAGACACTTCCCAGTTCCAAGCCAATCACTCCCGCCCCGATGATACCGAGAGTTTCAGGAACGCTATCAAATTCCAGTGCTCCAGTAGAGTCCACTACAATCTGCCCCTCCCAAGGGGCGGCTGCAATTTCTATTGGGCTCGAACCTGTCGCAAGAATAATATGCGCGGCACTAACGATAGCGGTTTGATCTGATCTTGTACGTTGCACAGAGACCTGACCAGGAGCATGCAATTTCGCTGTCCCGGAAATAAAACTAATCTGATTAGATTTAAACAAAGCCGCTATGCCTTGTGTTAACTCGGAGACTATCACTTGCTTTCGCTTAAGCATTTGCTCAAGATTAAGTGTTACTCCATCTAGTGCTATGCCGTGTTGATCATAGCCTTTGCGAGCACTGTCATACAAGTAGGAAGACTCGAGCAACGCTTTTGAAGGAATACAACCCACATTTAAGCATGTTCCTCCCAACGCGGGCTTTTGCTCTTTATCTAACCATTTATCAATACATGCTGTTTTGAGTCCAAGTTGCGCACACCGTATAGCCGCCACATAGCCTGCAGGACCGGCGCCCACTACGATTACGTCATATTGTTGTTCCATAAAATAGCCTTTGCAATAAATTGCAGCAGTTTATTGTTAGACCCCTAGCAACAGTCTGGCCGGGTCTTCGATCTGTTCTTTTATAGCCACTAAAAACTGCACTGCACCTCGACCGTCGATTATTCGATGATCATAAGACAACGCAACGTACATCATGGGACGTACCACGACCGCATCATTTTCAACTACTGCTCGTTTTTCAATTTTATGCAAACCTAATATTGCACTTTGTGGAGGATTAATAATCGGTGTTGACAATAAGGAACCAAACACACCGCCATTAGTAATAGAAAATGTGCCTCCTGTCATTTCTTCCAAAGTAAGAGAACCTTTTTTAGCACGCCCTCCAAAATCAACAATACCGCGCTCGACATCAGCAAAATCCATGTCATCGCAGTCACGCAAAATTGGGACTACCAAACCTCTTGGTGAGCCTACGGCAATTCCAATATCCTGGTAGCCATGGTAAACAATATCCTTATCATCAATCGATGCATTTACATCAGGGAACCGTTTTAGTGCCTCAACAGTAGCCTTAACAAAAAAGGACATAAATCCGAGCTTAACCTCGTGTGTTTTTTCAAAAGACTCTCGATATTTAGTACGCAGATCCATCACTGCCTGCATATTTATTTCGTTAAAGGTTGTTAATATCGCTGCGGTTTGTTGAGACTCAAGTAAACGTTCCGCTATTCGTGCACGTAAACGCGTCATAGGCACGCGTTTTTCCTGACGAGAAACAATTTTCGATTCATCAGTATGTGCCACATTCGTGCTCTCCGGAGCAGCCTGATTCGTTGCAGACTTAGATTCTGATTGAATGTCGACTTTGGGTTCTGGCATTTTATTAGCTGACACCTTAGCTGATCGAGCAGTCGCGCTATTGCGACTACTCGCCGACACCTGTCCAGCTTGTTGATTCACTTGCGACATCACATCTTCTTTTAGTATACGACCACCCTTTCCTGTTCCTTTTAAAGCCGATACATCCAGCTTATTTTCAACAGCCGCCTTTTCCGCGGCAGGGCCCAATACAGGCTTTACGCCTTGCCTCACAATACCATCACCTGAAGCGGCTACCTGCATCACAGGGACTGCTTCAGGGACTTCAATAACTTTGGAAGGTTCTATTTTTTCCTGTTCTTTTGCCGTTTCTAGTGTCCCAATCACCTGTCCCGACACTACTAAAGCACCGACTTCCACCAATATATTACCAATCACTGAATCTTCAATAGCCGGTACTTCAAACACTACTTTATCCGTTTCAATTTCTGCAATAACCTCATCTCTTTCAACTGACTCGCCTTCTTTTTTCTTCCAGGCTACCAAAGTACCATCAGTGACCGATTCTGGAAATACCGGTACTTTAATTTCAATAGTCATACGCCTTTTCCTTTCGCCTTGAGTTTAATCATTAACAGAGGAGGCCTGAGTACCCAATGCCTCTGCGACAAACTGCTCTAGTTGTTGTTTATGCAAAGACATTTGCCCCACAGCAGGAGCTGCCATTAACGGACGCCCTGCATAATGTAAAATATTGCCAAGCCCTATAGACTCTTTAATATGGTGTTGAGTGGAGTACCAGGCTCCTTGATTTTTTGGCTCTTCCTGACACCAAACATAATCAACAATCCCTGTATAACGTGATAATTCTTTGCTTAGTTCTGATTGCGGAAATGGATAGAGCTGCTCGATGCGAATAATGGCAACACTACCCAATTGCAGTGATTCGGCCTTATTCACTAAATCGTAATAGACCTTTCCGCTACACATCACCACACGAGCAACTTTGCTATCTTCGCCATGAATATTAGAAGGAATTAGTTTCCGAAAAGCTCCCTGCACAAACTTTTCCAAAGGGCTGCTGGCGAGTTTATTACGCAGTAAACTTTTGGGAGTCATGACGATTAAAGGTTTACGACAAGTACTCAGCATTTGTCGACGGAGCAAATGAAAAATCTGGGAGGCGCTACTTGGAACACAGACTTGCATATTTTCCTGCGCACAAAGTTGCAAGTACCGCTCTAATCGTGCCGAAGAATGCTCTGGCCCTTGCCCTTCATATCCATGCGGAAGAAACATCACTAAACCACACATACGATTCCATTTTTGTTCTCCTGCACTAATAAACTGATCGATCACCACTTGTGCGCCATTAGCAAAATCTCCAAACTGCGCCTCCCAAATAGTGAGTGTATCAGGTGAGGTAGTAGAGTAACCATACTCAAAAGCCAACACTGCCTCTTCCGATAATAAAGAGTTGATGACTAAAAATTTCTTCTGTTCTTTACTCAGATACTGCAACGGAATGTGTGCAACACCTGTTTTTTGGTCACGAACTAATGCGTGTCGGTGAAAAAACGTTCCGCGCCCACAGTCCTGCCCGGATAGTCTCACGGCATAACCTTCCGTTAATAATGTCGCGTAAGCCAGTAGCTCAGCACAGCCCCAATCGATAGGCATCTCACCACGAACCATCAACGCTCTGCTATCGACAATTTTTCGAACTCCTGGATGCAACTCAAATCCTTCTGGTAGTTGGTACAAAGAATCATACAGCTCGCGTAGGCGATCTAGTTCCACACCTGTTTCAAGATTGATGGAACAGACTCTTTCTTGATACGGATTCCAGTCTTCTGTAAATTGATAAACGTCTTCACTGCTATCCAATAGTAAATCACAGACAGTTTGCCCTTCTCCCAATCGAGTTCGGTACTCCTCAAGATAGATTTTTGAATCATCCTGATTAATAACTTTACTGTCCACTAACTTATTAGCGTAAATTTCTCGCGTGGTAGCCTTACTCCGTATCACCGAATACATTTCAGGCTGGGTGGCCATTGGTTCATCTGCTTCACTGTGCCCATGTCGTCGATAACAAATCATATCGACTACTACGTCTTTGTGAAATTTCTTACGATAATCAAACGCCATTTGCGTCGCAAATATAACAGCTTCCGGATCTTCGCCATTGACGTGAAAAATGGGTGCATTCACCATTTTCGCAACATCAGTACAGTACAAAGTGGAACGTGCATCACGTTGATTACTTGTGGTAAAGCCAATTTGGTTATTGACTACAATGTGAATCGTGCCTTTCGTTGAATAGCCGCGTGACTGAGACATGTTAAATGTCTCCATTACGACTCCCTGCCCTGCAAAGGCTGCGTCGCCATGAACTACTATTGGCACAACCTGATTACCGTGATTATCCTGACGCCTATCCTGACGTGCACGCACTGAGCCCTCTACAACGGGCCCCACAATTTCAAGGTGAGAGGGGTTGAATGCTAATACGACATGTACGTTATTGCCTTCCGTTTTAAAATCTGCCGAGAATCCTTTATGATATTTAACATCACCCGTACCATTAACCTCACCTGAGTGAGCACCTTCAAACTCCTGCGTCAGCTCAGCCGGGGTTTTACCCATGGTATTGACCAATACATTTAGACGACCCCTATGCGCCATACCAATCGCAATTTCAGCGACGCCATTAGAGCCGCCACGCTGAATAAGTTCATTCAACATAGGAATCAAACAATCCCCGCCTTCCAGTGAGAACCGCTTTTGACCCACATATCGAGTATGCAGGTATCGCTCTAAGCCTTCCGCTGCAGTTAATTGGCGTAATAGATTTTTTTGTTGGTCCCCATTGAAACGAGGAATGCCATGCTGCCCTTCAATATACCTCTGCAGCCAACGCTTCTCTTCCGTAATGGTAATATGCATATACTCAACGCCTAGCGAACCACAATAGCTGGCTTCAAGCAGGTCTATGATTTCGGATAATTTTGCCTGGTCCTCTGTCACCAGAGAACCCGTATCAAAGATTGTATTTAAATCAGTAGTTGAAAGTTCGTGCTCAGAAAGCTGCAGACGTTTTCGCCCTTCACGGTTATTTTTTAGCTGCTCCACAGTCGCAAGAGGATTATTGACAGCAGCCAGATGACCCGTAAAACGATAGGCGTTAATGAGCTGTAACACTTTGACTTGTTTGTGGATCTTTTCAGCTTTATGTACATCCAACGTGGAAGCAGTCACTTGCTGTACCGCAGGCTGTTTTATCGATGTCTCAGACTGCTGCTTCAAAAATGCGGCTCGAATTTGGCTCAGCGTAAACTCGTTTTCGTTTCGTTGAAATTGTGAAAAATATTCTTGCCAATACGCTTCGACACTCGTTGAATCCTCGACCCAGGATTCATACATCGACTCAAGATAGTCCGCATTACTGCCCGCTAGTGGCGACTCTATAAGCATCTCGTTAAACGATTTTTTCATGGGAGCTTTCATTGTTGTGATTCCGACTTATATGTTGCGCTGCAAGAATGAGTCCAATTGATATCAGTGACATAGGTGTAATATTAAACTTCAGCAGGCCAAAACGTCGCGACCTAACATACTGATTGACTCAATTAACCTATTATTTATAAGTATAGAAAATTTAGAAGAAATGTTAACGGCAAAAAGACAAAAAAATGACACGTTAAGATTAGATCTTAATTAGGTCGGATTCGGATTCAGGGTCGAATTCGAAGACTGAAAGCCGTAGAGCCTGACCCGATTTAGTTATTTTAACTACCAGTAAGTCGAGCACTGGTCTTATTAATTTGGGAAAGAAAAAATAAAATACAGTTAATTAAAAACTCGTCCCAGAAATAACAGACCTACTCCACCTTTGCTAGCCTCATCAAGAATTTGAGCTAAATCAGTCATTTCTTTATTGATTGAAGCCGACTTCCAGGACGCATCATTATTCCTGAGATGCTGTACTTCTTGTGCAAACTCCTGCGTTTCATCGGGAGACAAAACAAAATAAGCACCAACACAATACCCCCAGGGATATTGGTATTTGATAAGTAAGTTAGGCTTTGCTGCACAAACACTAGCTGCAATTTTTTGCCCCCAGGGTCGTCCTGCCTTAAATAAGGAAAACCAACTTTTTTGGCCGCTCTTTAACTGATTTTTAAAGACAGTGTAAAACATACTTGATTTAAAAGAAGAGTAATAGATAGATGAAAAATCTTTTACTTTTAACGCAGGCTCCGGATTATCAACGACAAGTGTTAACAACATCAGCGAAAATAAATCTTTTTTCTCGCTGGCAACACGCACAGGGTCAGAACCGTTCTGCAGCGCTTTCGCTTGTTTTAGCAGTAATTTATAATCATCATTCGAACGAGTCGTTTGACCGCGAGAGACAATTTGATAAAAAAATGAAAAATGATGCGTGCGCTCTTGATGTCTTTGTTTTAGCGTAGCAATATGTTGCTGAAACGCGGGCCAATCAAACGAATAGGCATCCCAGCCGTAAGACTCTGCACTTGCTACGACCGGAGTATTAACGACAATAATAAAAGGCAAAAAAAACAGATTTAATATAGTAGTTATTCTCTTCACTCTTTCCTCCTCAGCAATCTATATCAATCCTATTTTTATAATTTACCATACGAATGCAAGCCACCTAAAACGATATTCACGCCTAGAAAAGCAAATGTTGTCACAAGCAAACCAACTACTGCCCACCACGCCATGACTGTATCGCGGCGGCCAACCACAAATCTAATGTGTAACCATGCGGCGTAATTAAGCCAAACAATTAAAGCCCAAGTCTCTTTAGGATCCCAAGACCAATAACTTCCCCATGCGTCAGCCGCCCACATTGCACCTAGAATGGTGGCGATGGTAAACCCAAAAAATCCCAAAGTAATCGACTTATACATTACTTCACCCAGCATTTTTTCACTCGGCAGCACTTTTAACACTGACGGTCGCAACATCAAGTAGCCTAAAGCAATCAGAAAAAATGAAACAACAAGCGCATTAACGATAGGCCCTATTGCAAAATTAATGGAGCCCTCCCTAAACGCACCATATAGACCAAACACGACGCTAACGGTTATGGTCAACAATATACCTGCAATTGCTGCAACTCGTTTATCAGTAAAAAATGACTCTTTACCTACCTTAAGTCTCGACGCCAATGGCTTACTACTTTGGTTGCCATAATGCACCAACAATGACATAACCCCCATCATGGCCGCAAAGGAGAAAGCCCCGTAGCCAATAAAATTGGCGGGAACGTGAATCTTCATCCACCAACTACGTAAAGCAGAAACCAGCGGCTTAATTTCGTGGGCATCACGACTATGATACCAAAGTAAAAATGCAATAATAACGCTAACGATCAACATGGCAAAGCCGCCCATTGATTTCGTCTTAAACTTTTGTTCGAAAAATAAATAAATAAGTGCAGTGACGATAGCAAATACTATAAATACTTCGTATAAATTACTCACGGGGATATGGCCATAATCCACGCCCATAATATAAGACTCACGCCAACGAACCATTAAAGCCACTAGCCCCATCATAATCGCTATCCACGTCATTACGGTCGCGGCAGTGCCGGCCGACCGTTGCGGCGAATAGGCAGCAGCTTTCAATAATAAATGGACAAAGTAAGTGACCGTGGCCAACACAAACATAAAAGACATCCACATAGTGGCTGTTTGGCTAGACAAGAAATAGGTGAGAAAAAAATTCTTATTTGGATTTCCACGGGTAGACAATATGCTAATAGCCTCTTCACCTGAAACACCCGTACTTAGTAGTGGCGGTACTTTTATAGAATACAAATAAATAGTGATTAGACTTAGAGCAATGACCCAAAGACCTAATGGCCTGAATGATTTCCACAACCATCCTCCCACCACCAGACTAGCGGCAATCACTGACAGTATTGCCACCTCATAAATATCCATAACAACATGATAACGATATAAAGAATATGAGGCTCCGAAAATAATAATGGCAGCCCAAATCCAGTCAAATATACCAAGCTCAATTTTACGAGCAGGGCTTTTAAAACTCTTCAACAATTCTGTGGAGGGGACAGCCATAGGAACTCCGTATTACTTTTAAAAGGTGATCGCTTACTGTAAAAATACAGTATTTAGACTTACTTTGATTAGCACTGTGTTCTCTCTTTAAGAATACACACTTAGGCAAATCAATCTCAATAAGCTATTGTTTTTATTATTGCATTGTCGGTACAAGCTGTATCATATCAGGCTACAAACGTTATTTCGAGCATGAATTAAGGGTGAAAACTACGTAATACCCTTACTGTTCTTGTCACTATGGTTAAGCAAGCCCTGGAGCCTACACTTAAAAAATAAAAATACCTGGATGACTTTAGGGCTCAGGTATTTGAGGTGAAATACTTTGCTTACAGACCTCACCCAAGGCGGAAAAATATTCATCTGAAGCATCGTCTGGACGATTACAGCTTGCTGCAAAGACAACATTAATGGCACCTTTATCTTTGTCTGAATAAACGTAAACCCACACCCGTTTAAGCAACACATAAAACATCATATAAATCCCGATAACAAGTAATGCGCTTCCGCTATACACAAACCACTCTCCAGGCGAACGGGTAATTTGCAAGCCGCTAGACTCAATATGTTTTTTCAATGTAAATTGTATGAAATAAGGCGACGGATAGTCTTCGCTGTTTATCAAAGCTTGAGTCGAGAAGACAAAAAACTTTTTATCAAAATCAGTGAGCACATCACTATTTTTATAACCCTCTTTACTCAAAGCCTCATAATAAACCGCTCTTAATAAACCAGCGATTGACTCCAGAAAGAAGTTTCGCGTTTTAGTCAACTGGGCTTCTGCTATTTCTAAGTTTTTTGGACTAAGAGTTTGCGGCAGGGATTTACGCATTTCTTTAGTCACCGCATCCTGTCCGCCTTGAATAAACGAATAAAAAAGACGCTGCAATGTCATCCCTATTTGCTTATTAATATTTGACGCTTTATTTTCACCTGTTTTTTCCATACGCCGACCAAGACCTAATTGCTTTAAATATTGATAAGCCAATATTTTGATTCGCTTACGATCAAAAACTAAATTACGAAATACCAGATAACGTTTTGGTGAGTGGTTATTATCGAGCGGAAAGAAATAACGCTTTGGCGGCAAATTTAATTTCGGTCGCATATCACTAATTAAATAAGTCACTCCATCTTTAATTCGTGGCAAGCCATAATTAGTATACTCCTGAGCCTGGCCATCGGCGTTTCGAATCTTAAAAGTAAGGCTTGACCCAATATTTTGAAACTTCTTATCACGCACTACTCTAACATCTGTAATTTGAGCCTTTGACACTAGCTTTGGCGATTTCAATTTTAGTTTTTCGGCTGGAATAACATTAATAGGTTTAAACCCCGTAATTTCCAACTGTTTTTTATCTGCCTTTATATCCAACAAGGGTTCGGCTGGAAAATTAAGGGTATAGGATTTAAATATTTCAATATTTTTATTCACCATCTTTTTTTCAGGCGACGACATAGACGTCATATTTAATTCTATTAATGACCCTCCGTCTCCAAAAGTAGCCTGGTAAATGGCGTAGCCGCGATATCGCAAGGGATGATTAACCGATATTTTTTTTGAAAATTCTTTGCCGGTGTCATGGTCTTTTACGATAATTTCACTCTGAAAAGTTTTAGGCATTCCTGTGGAATAATAGAACACCTTAAATTCTTTTAAGCGCACACTAAAAGGAAGTTTTTGAAAAAGAATACCATCTCGATATTGGATAATAGCAAATGAGTTTTCTTTGGTATTCCCTTCAGCCAATTCCATCTTACCGCGAAATGAAATACTGTCAGAAATTTCTAATATACTTTTAGGATCGACTGGCTGATTAAACTTTCCCAGTTTTACCTGGCCAGTCAACTCCTTAACCTTTAAACCGATATTGCCATCAATTAAACCACCCAAAAAAATCAATAGAATCGCGACATGTGTAAAAATATAACCCAGACGATTCCAATGACCCTGCTTGGCAGCCACGACAGTATGCCCGTCCTGTTTTTTAGTTTTTACTTTAAACCCTTGCGACTGCAAATAGGCTTGCGCTTTTTCCGCCGTGTCTGATTCACTGTCTTTTGATTGCCACTCCTTATTATTTTTAAAGGACCTTAACGATATTAATTTAACACCCAGTCTATCTTCACGCATTTCACGAATCATTACTGGGGCGTACCGATATACGCAGACTGATATCGACACAATCAGAAAGCCCAGAATAAAAATGAACCACCAGGAATAATAGACATCAAACAAACCCAAAGCATTAAACACGTCAAACCAGAAACTGCCAAACTCAGAAATGTATTCGTTATAGGTTTTATTTTGTTGCAGCACAGTCCCTATTACTACGGATATAGCAATGATAACCAATAACATAATAGCCAGACGCATCGAACCAAGAAATTCTATAAAAATTAGAAATCGTGAGTTTTTATCCGAAGGGGATGAACCTTGTTGGTTATTGTCTTCTTGTTCTGGGGAACTATTATCTACAGTCATGGCTTTAAGGAGTTCGTTTAAAAATAAACAGAAGTTGCATTATGACTGTTTTGCGGTATTACAACAAATAAAGTCTGATATAATAAGGATATAAGTATGAGTAATAAGGAGTGACTAAAAATTAAAGTTATTTGGACAAATAAAAAGCCCACAAAATTTTATGGGCTTAGTCATTTTATTACTTGAGTGGATAATGATTAATCAATTAGCGATTAACCCTTAAACCTTGCAAATAAGAAGCAACAGCCTTAATTTCGGCATCGGTCAAACGTAACACTACTTCTTGCATCCTATAATTTATATCGTTCTTACGGCCTGGACGTGTGTTTGGGACATCTTTTCTATTATGCGCCAACCATACCAGTGCGGCTGAACGAAAATTCTTTATTTGCGCTTCAGTATAAGCTGCATGCTGGCCACCAATAGCCGGATACATAGCAGCGGCATTGCCTTCGCCTGCGGGGCCATGACAGCCGATACACGCCGGTACGCCTGTTACCTTATTGCCACCAACATAGATTCTTTCTCCCAGGTTCTTCAATACCAAATCAGCTTTGCCTGGCTTAAGCTTTTGTGAAGAAAAGTAAGCGGCTATATTAGTCATGTCATCTTTACTAAGGCTTTTAACCTGATTATTCATAAGCCCCGGACTAACTCCATACTTACCGTCTTTCGTTCCATCTAGTCGCTTACCGTTTAACTGCTTTTCTGTCAGCGCTTTACCATTTGTATCCGGTAATTTAAAATTTTGCAGTTGTTTGAGAATATAAGCAGCGTTCTGCCCTGCAAGTTTAGGATATATAGAAAGCGCACTATTACCATCAGCTCCATGACAACCAGCACATCCTTTGCTAGTGACGAGTGACTGACCCTTTTTGATCATCACTGCACGAGCATCGGCGTCCGCTGCAATCTGCGCCTTCATTTTTGCCACGCTCTTCTTACCGTGGTCTCCGCCATTACTGCTGGCGTAGATACCACCACTTGCGCCTAGTGCCAGACTCATTGATAAAACTGCAATGTACTTTTTCATTCAGGGAACTCCCGCTGATAGTCTTTAAAAATGTTTAGTGCTGCCCCTGCGATATAACAAGAACATCAATATTTGAAATCTTTACTTGATCAAACAAAGCCGGACATTTTCATGGCGTCGCTTTAACAGATCAAGCGCGACATGAAGCTCATCATGGCTACAATTCAATATATAAGTAATTTCTGAATTATATGAAATTCGGGACACTATATACCAGCGAAAATGCCACAGGTCAACCTCGTAGTTTACTCAGGTATTAAAGAATACTGATATATATCAACCTATTAACTGTTTTTCGTCCATTCTTCAAGAATTTTGCACAGATCATCAATCCCTACTTTATCTTTCGCAGAGAATATCTGAATGCTGCTATTGGGATAAGAGTGATTTAGCTCCTTTTGAACCGCTAGCAACTGATTTTTACCCGCGCCACGCTTAAGCTTATCTGCTTTGGTTAGCAAAATATGGACAGGCAAGCCAGTATGCTGCCCCCATTCCAGCATTTGCCGGTCAAACTCTTTAAGGGGGTGGCGTATATCCATCACCAGCACTATGCCTTGCAGGCTTTGCCGATGAGCGAGATATTCCTCCATCATGCTGTGCCACTGACGCTTGATTTTTTCAGGCACCTTGGCATAACCGTACCCTGGTAAATCTACAAGCCGAGTGTCATCATCAATCCTGAAAAATACAAGATGCTGAGTTCGGCCTGGAGTCTTACTGGTTCTTGCAAGGCTTTTTTGATTTGTTAATGCATTAATTGCACTGGATTTGCCCGCATTTGAGCGTCCGGCAAAAGCAACTTCGACCCCCGCATCCTCAGGAGCATGTGAAATACTGGGCGCATTCAGAATATATTCTGCCACGTGATATCTGTTTTTCATTCTTGGTTTTTTTTAAATTTGTCGTATGAATTTATGCATAAGATACAGGAAAAATGACCATTAGTAAGCTAACAGAATTTATTAAATAAAATCAATGATATAGAATTATTTTTGACTGAAATAGTAAGAATGAAGCCTACAATTTAGTAATGAAATTGCCGCACCAACGACAAAAAATTAGTATTTCCACAGCACAACTATTCGATCACAAAAGAAACAATTGGGAGTTTACTGCCTAGAAGAGCGCTAATAAAAATTAAGTAAAAAAAGAAAGCCTCGGATTCTATAAGGGGGAGAGAAAACCCGAGGCTAATTACTCGACGTTCAGTCGTCGAGGTGCTACTTTACCCGCTTCAGGGAGGAGAAGCGGGACATTACAAAAACATAATCCACTTAAATGTGAGAGGGAGGAGTCCACTAATTACCCTTCACTTACTATGCAAGTCTAGTCGGAATATACTAACTGACAAGGAAAAAACCGATATTTTTAATATCTTTTTTAACCCTTTAAAAACAATCACTTAGACCATGCCCAGCGATAAGATAATGGCCAATTCACTCCGCAACAATGGCGTAGTTTAGAATTGTTCCAATTGCAAGGCAGTCTTTAAAACTCTCTACATAACGATTTTAAAAGGAGCGCACTGGTAATGACATGAAATTAATGTGCCTCATCCCAATTTGCGCCATACCCCACGTCTACCAGTAAAGGTACTCGCAAGTCCGCTGCTTCTGCCATCAGCATAGTGATTTTCTCGCTATGCACTAAACGATCTTCTTGCTTTATTTCCAATACAAGTTCATCGTGCACTTGCATAATAATTTGTGTAGAGGATTGCTCACGATCGAGCCAGTGCTGCACATTAATCATCGCGCGCTTAATAATATCTGCTGCAGTACCCTGCATTGGCGCATTGATCGCTGTCCGTTCTGCATATTGACGACGCATAGCATTTTTGGAGTTTATTTCTGGTAAATACAATCGTCGTCCATACACTGTCTCTACGTAACCTTGCTCATGTGCCAATTCACGCGTTTCATCCATATATTTTTTTACGCCAGGATAACGCTCAAAATATAAATCAACATAAGTCTGCGCTGCACTACGTTCTATCCCTAATTGCTTGGCAAGTCCAAAGGCCGACATACCATAAATAAGTCCAAAGTTAATTGCTTTGGCCGAACGCCGTTGATCTTTGCTCACCTCTTCTGTATTAACAGCAAACACTTCAGCAGCCGTTGCCCGATGAACATCAATGCCTTTTGAGAATGCCTCGAGTAAACGCTCATCTCCAGACAAGTGCGCCATAATACGCAGCTCAATTTGGGAATAATCAGCAGCAACAATATCAAACCCCTCAGGAGCGATAAATGCCTGACGGATTTTACGCCCTTCGCCACTACGTACCGGTATATTTTGTAAATTCGGATCTGAGGAAGACAAGCGGCCGGTGGCAGCCACTGCCTGATGATAAGACGTATGCACTCGTCCTGTACGTTCGTTAATTTGCATGGGGAGCTTGTCGACATAAGTTGACTTCAGCTTACTTGCACTTCGATATTCGATAATGACTTTCGGTAAAGGATAATCCAAAGCCAGCTCTTGCAGCACATCTTCCGCAGTCGAAGGTTGTCCTTTTTTAGTCTTTTTAATAATCGGCAGGTTTTGTTTTTCAAATAAAATTGCCTGCAGTTGCTTGGGTGAACCAAGATTGAAAGACTCACCTGCAAGTTCATGAGCCTTCTGTTGCAAAGTATTTATTTGCTTTTCAAGTTCGACGCCCTGCTTCGCCAACATTCTCGCATCAATTAAAACCCCATTGCGCTCAATACGAGACAAGACATAAATCAACGGAATTTCAATTTCTTGATAAACCTTTCTTAATTTTTCATCTTTATCTAATTCAGCTGAAAACAAACTATTGAGTTGTAGCGTGATATCAGCATCTTCAGCGGCATAGGGCCCAGCCTCTTCTATTCCGACCTGATTAAAAGTTAATTGTTTCGCGCCTTTGCCGGCCACATCTTCGAAATGAATAGTATTTATACCAAGATGCTTAAGAGCCATGCTATCCATATCGTGGCGCGAGGTACTGTTATACACGTAGGAAGCCAGCATGGTGTCATCAGCAATCGAATTTATTTCAATCCCGTAACGCGATAATACGTTCATATCATATTTTATATGCTGACCGATCACTACAGGCTTACCGCTTTCAAGTAACGGTTTAAGTTGCGCCAACACCGCATCACGATCAAGCTGCGTGGGGGCTCCCGGGTAATTATGTGTTAAAGGAACATAGGCAGCTTCACCCGCTTTCACCGCAAAGGATAAACCGACTAGTTCTGCCGCCATAGAGTCGATGCTAGTAGTTTCAGTATCAAAGGCAAATATCTTTGCGTCGCCGAGTTTTTTAACCCATTTATCCAAAACTTTTTGTTCAAAAATTGTTTCATAGTTTGCTTGCTCGCGCTCTATCACTTTAATCGAATCTTTGTCATCGCCACTCACCTCCGCGAGCAAAGTATTAAACTCAAGATTCGCAAACAGCTCCTTCAATTGCTCGGTATCAGGTTCTATCTGTAATAACTTCTGCGGCGCAGACTCTAGCGCTACATCACACTTAATAGTGACGAGATCACGTGATAGTTTTAACTGTTCAATCCCGGACCTGAGGTTTTCACCGACCTTGCCTTTAAATTCATCTGCATGCTCAATTATTTCGTCGACCGTCTGGTATTGCTTTAACCATTTTACCGCTGTTTTAGGGCCAACTTTTGAAACGCCCGGTACGTTATCAGCAGTATCTCCTACGAGTGCCAGATAATCGATTATTTGTTCGGGCATCACCCCAAACCTGGTTTCCACACCCGCAATATCCATCGTGGTATTGCTCATAGTGTTCACTAAAGTAATGTCTTTTGAGACCAACTGAGCAAAATCCTTGTCGCCCGATGAAATAATTACAGGAATTGACTGCACTTCCGCTTGTCTGGCCAAGGTTCCTATAACGTCATCAGCTTCAACCCCCGATACACATAACAACGGAAACCCGAGCGCTTTAATGACCGCATGCAAGGGTTCAATTTGCTCACGTAAATCATCCGGCATTGGTGGGCGATTAGCTTTGTATTCAGGATACATGTCATTTCTGAAAGTTTTGCCCTTGGCGTCAAACACTACGGCTAATAGTGCAGGCTGCATGTCTCGTATTTCCTTGCGTAACATTTTTATGACACCAAACACAGCACCTGTATGCTTACTCTTACTATTCTTAAGCGGTGGCAAAGCATGGAAGGCACGAAATAAATACGATGAACCATCAACCAATAATAATGGCTTGGGTTTGGTCTCTGTTTTGCTAATATTCTCTGACATAAAGATCCTGATTTCTGGCAATATTTGACTGGCGGTACAATGGTTGTGGAATATACTTTAAATAGAGACTAAACGAAACGTGCTAATACTATGGATAAAGCCCACTTCAGTGGTAAAAAAACAAAACCTAGTCACATAATTGTCATTTTTGACCATTTATTTTGTAAACCATATTCAATATTGATGGATTTTAGAGTAAAATTACTTAGTCGGACTTATTTATGAACAAAACTTAATCCGTTTTGTCTCACTTCTATCAGATCTCAAGATCCGTTGTACAAGTAAACAGTAGTACAGTTCTCGAAAGTGCTGCTTCACAAGCAAAAATACATAAGCGCTTAAGCACTAAAAGGATATTCACATGAAAAATTTAATATTCGCACTATTACTGACCCCGGTATTCGTTCAAGCGGAAGCTCCGCCTCCCCCTATGCCAAGCAAAGCCGTATTAACTCAACGAATAGTGGGTGATAAATATCCACAACAAGTGACTGTTCGTCGTGAGAAAGGGCAGACTATTGAAGAGTATCGAATCAAAGGCCAACTGACCATGGTTAAGATCACCCCTTCAAAGAACTCACCTCCTTACTACATTTATTACAATGAAGAATGGTCCGATTCCTCCGCTCGTCACGGACTGGAAGCAGAAAAAACTCACTATTGGAAACTTTTTACCTGGTAGTGTAATAAATCTTGCCTAAGTAAGATAAACTTCCCATCAAGCTAACTGATTTTCAATTAACTTGATGGGGATTCTGATCGCAGTATCCTGTATTCTACCCAATCATTCGTTTGAGCAGCAGGGTCTATGTCCGTTTATACATCTGTCGAGCACGACACACTAATTTCATTTTTAGCTGAGTACGACATTGGTGAACTGATTGATTTTCAGGGCATTAGCGCAGGAGTCGAAAACACTAACTTCTTCGTTAACACCACACGAGGCCGATACGTCTTAACGCTGTTTGAATCGCTATCCCACAAAGAACTTCCCTATTTTTTGAATTTAATGGCATTTTTGGCTGAACACCAGGTTCCCAGCGCACACCCAGTGGCAGACAAGCAAGGCCATTATTTACGAACCCTACACGACAAGCCCGCAGCAATCGTTAATTGCCTGCAGGGTTCTGACACTAAAACAGCCACAGCGAGTCACGCAGAAGAATTAGGCAATGCACTCGCTTGCTTGCATATTGCCGGTTTGCAATTCGAACATCATCAATCGAACAGCCGCGGTCCTCATTGGTGGCATGACACCATTAATAAGCTTCAAGGACATATTGCTGAACAAGATTATAAGATACTGATAGATGAAATTGAGTTTCAGATGACTTTTTCACATACTGATTTACCGCGCGGCGTGACTCACGCAGATTTATTCAAAGACAACGTCTTGTGGGAAGGAAACAAGCTCACTGGGATAATCGATTTCTATTATGCTTGCGACGATGTACTTTTATATGACGTTGCAGTGACTGCCAACGCCTGGTTTAGCCAAAAAGACGGCAGCATTGCTGCAGATCTATGTCGAATATTTTTAGAGCACTATGAGAAAAAACGCCCATTAAACCCAGTCGAACACCAAGCTTGGCCAGTCATGTTACGTGCTGCTGCATTACGTTTCTGGCTTTCACGCTTAAACGACAAACACTTCCCTAAAGCGGGAGAAATTACTCACATGCATGATCCTGAAGAGTACAAAACAATACTACTGAATCGAGTCAAAGATTATAACACCCATCCATTAGCCGGCATTTAGAAGATCGCGTCCTCTCTCCAGGGGCGCACTGACTAGATCTGGTTAACGAGCTTGACGCTCATAAATACCAATGACAAAACGAAGAATACCGCTAATGGGCCGAGTATTAGCGGCACTTTCAACGCAATCATTGATATTTAAAGACAGTAAGATCGCAATCATAACTTACTCGTACCGCCCTGAAACTAACTCTTTGGTTTTCATTGAGATAATTAAACTTTGGAACTTTACTTGCATGCTTGTGTCTGTATCTATAACGATTCATAACCAGCAGACTACACAGTGAAAAAATTATTACTATTTATTGTACTGTTTACCATATTATCAACGGCAGTTGCCCGTTCACAAGTGGGTGCAGGCTATGGGCAAACTGCCCCTGGATTCACACTAAGTAATTTGAGCGGTAAAAATATAAGCCTTAAATCTTTAAAGAAAAAAGGCCCTGTATTGTTAGTATTCTGGTCTACACGCTGCGGTTATTGCCAGGTAATGATACCGGACTTTAAAAAACTTGATAAAAAATACCGATCTCGCGGCTTAAGCCTGGTGGCATTAAATGTCGGCCGTGAAAATTTGGCAGAAGTAAAACGATATGCACGCTACCATAAAATTCGCTACATGATACTCAATGAAGATAAAACCAAAAACTTTATCGCAAATTTATATCAAATACGTGGCACACCAACATTCAAATTAATTGCCACAGACGGCACTATTCGCTTCCATGGCCATCGCTTACCGAGCACTGCATTACTGGAAGCCATATTAGCTGAATAAAATTTTAGAAATCTACTCCACCCTTCTGAAGCATAGACTTCAGTTTAAGCAGGCCCTGTCACCAGAGTCTGCTTTTTTTCTGCACATTTGCAGTAAGTCATTGATATAGTCGTGCCGCATTTAGAATGCTGGTTTTTTGCGTACAAGCACTTATAATAGTCTCAACGAAAACTTCATAATAATAAAAATTTGATTCTTAATGTCTAGTCGACCCTCAAAAACTCAATCCTTTATTTCTTTTGCCAACAAGCTCAATGATTTTTGTGGCAGGACGGTCTCATGGCTGATAGTCGCAATGATCTTAGTCACAATAATACTCATTTCCGCTCAATTTTTATTTAATAGCAATTCACGTATTGTGGAAGAATCCCTAATTTATATGTTTGGAATGGTATTTATGGTCGGCGTAGCTTACACCTTAAGACATAATAATCATGTACGAGTTGATATATTTTATAGCAAGAAGTCAACAAGAAGTCGCGCATGGGTTGACCTTGCAGGAACTCTACTATTTCTTGTGCCATTTTGTATTGTCGTTTTTTGGCTAAGTCTGGGGCCTGTTATTAAAAGCTGGAGTATTCTTGAAGGAGCAAAAGATAGCGGCGGCATCCCGGCAATTTTTATTCTAAAAAGCTTCTTGTTAGTGATGCCTATACTAATCCTGATTCAAGGGATTGCCAATGCGTTGAGCTGCATTCAAACCCTTCAAAATCCTACACAGGAAAACAGCTAATACAATGGCTTTGCTATTAATTTTTACCGTATGCGGAGCAATCCTGCTTGGTTATCCAGTAGCCTTTACACTCGCTGGAGTGGCTTTAATCTTTGCAGCCTTTGGCATAGCGACCGATACTTTTAATATTAATTTACTCGGCTACATTCCTAACAGAATCTTTTTCGGCGTTATGTACAAACCCCTGCTGATCGCAATACCACTTTTTATCTTTATGGGTGTCATGCTGGAGCGCTCCAAAATTGCCGAGCGATTACTTGACACAATGGCCTTGTTGTTTGGCCCTATGCGGGGCGGCCTCGGAATTTCAGTTATATTAGTCGGTATGTTACTTGCCGCCAGCACCGGGATTGTTGGCGCAACGGTCGTCACTATGGGCCTACTATCATTACCTACCATGATCAAACGTGGTTACGACCCACAAGTAGCCACAGGAATCATCGTTGCCTCAGGAACACTGGCGCAAATTATTCCACCTTCAATCGTTTTAATTATGCTTAGTGATGTACTGTCTAATGCATCCACCTCTGGAGGGGTCACTGTATCAGACCTGTTTATAGGCGCTATAATTCCTGGCTTAATGCTCGTCATTTTTTATATTTTATATATTGTGTATCTCGCAATACGCAAACCTGAAACAGTCCCTGCAATTCCTGCCGAAGAACGCGCACAAATAAGTAAAAAAGAATTATTGATTCAAACATTTTTCGTTTTATTGCCGCCCATTATATTAATTTTGTTTGTTCTCGGCTCCATACTCACCGGCTTAACCTCTCCCACTAACGCTGCTGCGGTTGGCGCACTTGGCGCCACCCTGCTTGCTATCGCATACAAAAAATTTAGTCTCGCCATATTACGTGATGTCTCGATACGTACTATGGACACCACCAGTATGATAATGATGATACTAATTGGTTCCACTATATTTAGCTTAGTGTTTAGAGGATTTGGTGGCGATTTGATGGTTGAAGACTTCCTTAAATCTTTACCTGGAAATGAATACAGCGCCTTACTATTTGTAATGCTCTTAATATTTGCACTGGGATTCATCCTGGATTTCTTTGAAATCACACTGATTGTTGTTCCGATTGTAGGACCTATATTAATTGCAATGGGCTTTCATCCTATTTGGTTAGGAATTATTATCGCGATCAATTTACAGACTTCATTTTTGACTCCACCCTTTGGCTTCTCATTATTTTACTTACGTAGCGTTGCACCACCGTCTATTAGCACAGGACAAATATACAAAGGCGCATTAGCCTTTATCGCGATTCAGGTATTTGTATTAGTCCTTATAGTCGTCTGGAAAGACCTCGCAACCTGGCTGCCTGATGTAGTAGAACAAGCCCGCAAAGCAAATCTATAACCACACTTACAGGCACTTACAGGGGTCAGGCCTGCCCAAGCTATTGATTATTATATTCTTATATACAATCAAGCAATTACATAGGTCCGACCCCACTAAGCAATTGATTAGTATTAAAATTTATATTTATCATTTGGTTGTGTAGGTCCGACCCTGGTAAATGCTAGGCACTAAGGCGGCTACAGCTAGCAGGGAGGCGTTCATTCGAGAGCAAATATTTTTCAGGCTTACCAAGATAATTCCCCTGCACAAAGTCCACACCAATTTCTCGTAGCGCATCCAGGGTTTCAACGTTTTCGACACATTCAGCAACAGTCTTTTTATTGAGTGCATGGGCGACCTGATTGATAGCAGTAACCATTGCATAATCTACGGTACTCTCGGCAACTCCCTTAACAAATGAGCCATCGATTTTAATAATATCAACCGGGAGATGCTTCAAGTAAATAAATGAGTTAAAGCCAGAACCAAAATCATCTAGAGAAAACTGACACCCTATTTGTTTTAGCTCTTCAATAAGTTTCACTGCACGGTTCAAGTTTTTGATGGCGGCAGACTCAGTAATTTCAAAAGTAATTGCCGAAGGATCTAAATTCGTTTCTTTTAGTAATCGTCGAATAGTGGGTAGCAAGGAATCATCCTCAAAAGCATGTCCCGATAAATTCACAGCAAAACGACATTTATTACCCTTCTGATGCTGTTCATGTAAACTGCGTATCGAATGCTCTACAACCCAACGATCAATATTTTGAATAAGACCAAAACGTTCCGCTGCTGGTAAAAAACCACCCGGCAATACAATTTGCCCATCATCACAGGGCATCCTGATTAATGCTTCATAATCGTGGATTAAGCCCGTTTTAACTGAAACAATAGGTTGGTAAACTTGTAAAAACTTGCCCTTATCCAACATCTCTCGGACACGTGCAGCCCACCCCATGTCTGCTGCCATTCCATTTTCGTCACCATCATTTTCATTGTAAATATTAATACAATTTCGTCCGCGAGATTTTGCGATATGACAAGCAAGATCAGCATGTGCCATTGCATCATCAGCACTTCTTGTTTTGCTGTCAATCAAGGCGGCCCCGATACTACAAGTCACATTAATCGAACTGCCATCATGCAGGAAACGATACTCTTCAAATAATTTACGAAATTTATCCGCAGCCATATAAAGCTTGTCTGCAGGAATATTGTAAAGCAACACCGTAAACTCATCACCTCCAAAACGTGATAACAACTCACCCTCTCGTACATGAGGCAATAACATTTGACTAATCTCAATAAGCAAGCTATCGCCCGCTGCATGACCTAACGTGTCGTTCACGTACTTAAATTGATCCAAATCTATATATAACAAACCACAACTACCCGCACTTCGGGTAACCCTTGCGGTCACTCGCTCCAGTTCTTTTTGGAAATAGCGCCTGTTATAAAGACCCGTTAATACATCATGTTCGGCCTGATAAGTCAGTTGCTTTTCAAACGCTTTTTTCTCAGAGATATCTCGTGCAGTCCCTGTTATTTGTTGCACATTCCCTAGAATGTCACATTGTGCTTTAGCATTAAAACTTAGATAGTGAGCCTCGCCCTCTGCATCGAGATGTACTGTTTCAAATTGGAAAAGCTCTTTACCACTGAGTATTTCCTGAAAGGCTATTGACTCCTGGCAAGCATAATTAGGATCACGAAATTCACTGATATTCATCCCGATCATTTCCTGCGGTTCACGCCCATAGATATTTAATGCGGCGTTATTCAAATAAGTCCAGTTGCCTTCTGTATCCATACTCCAGACGAGGTCATGTGCAGTTTCCACTAAATCACGGTAACGCGCTTCAGCTCTCATTTGCTTGGCTTGCGCAGCCTTACGCTCTGTAATGTCCGCGATCAAACAGGTATACATCACTTTGTCACTCATACACATTTTACTGACTCGCACTGACATGGCTCTTCTCCTGCCACTACGATGAATGCCTTCAATTTCCTGCTCGCCAACCTTTACATTGACTCCATGATTTTTTGTGAATAGACCTGGTAAGAGTTGAACCATTGACCGACCCCGAGCTTCAATCCCTGTGAGCCCAAATAGCTTTTCCGCTGCTTGATTAAAAGTGTCAATGACTCCCTGAGAAGTTATCACAACAATACCTTCCGCCGCATTATCAACAACTGCGTGCATATGGGATTGCTGATCTGAAAATCGTTTAAATACGCTGCCAATGGATTGCATCAAATAGCCGATCTCATCAGTCGAACACGGGCGTAACTTAGCAAGGTCTGAATGAGTACTGGCCCCACTACGACCAAACAAATCTTGCACAGGCAGCAGCGATGTCTTGACTCCACGTACCGACATGGCGGTTGACATCATTACCACTACTGCCATTAACACAAGCAGCAATATTGCCATCGGGTCGATGACACTAGTGGCGGTGAAATGATAAATCGCGAGTAAGCCTAGACATAACAAAGGAATTACTGTCCCGACTTGAAATAATCTGGTTTTGAGTCCGTTATAGATTTGCTGAATTCCAAGGAATTTAACCAACTGCCCAAGCTTGTCCAGCGTTAGTAAGTAAGCGGGCATCGCCACTAAGTATGAAACCGTCAACTGTACTAATATAAACGAGACCGTATAGCCCACCCCTTTTCCCGTGAGTGTTTGACTTAAGGTAAGATTGATTAGAATGGGGGAAAGAAAGGCATATATTACAAAAAATCCCCAATAGTGCCGTGTAAAAATGTGCAGGCGCTTATAGAGCTGTACTGGAGCATCTTGATTGTTACGGTCGTATTCAATCCATTTTACAACGGGGTCAAGAAATTTCCAAAAGTGGACAAATACCAGAGCAAGCATGGCAAGCCCGAATAATACATAATACTTTTGCTTCAGAACAAATATGATTTCGGCAGAGGAAATAAGCCCTAGCGCGAAGGCAGTCCACAAGCTAATCCCAGAGGTGATAAAAAAAGTTAGAACGACCAGACCGGTAAACTCTCTCTTTACTCTATGCAGGTGTGTCAACATATTCTGATATAGATCCTTCTCTGCGAGACAAATACACCATAAATAATGCGAAATATATTCCAACTCATCTAATTTTTGTAAAGTATTTATAAATTTTGAGATAAATCACTCATTTAGCATAAAATATATCTGAGAAACAAAGATTCAGAACGTTCCAACACTGCCTAACTAACACTATTGCATAACAACTTGAAGATAATAGTGATGCTCAGCGACTCATTATAGATTTTGGCCACTCAGTGTAATATTCACAATGAAATTACCGCAATAGTAATAGAATGAGCGCACTAAAACTTGCTGCCTATGCATAATTTTTGCACAATAATGGTTTAGGGTGTCAAGCATCCATCACGACTACGTCAATATTCTGATGTCTTATTTAGTTGTCGCATTTTTACCCGCATTCAACGTTCTATTATGATTCGTTCGGTCGCCAACCAGTATTTAAAGAAATTGGCATCTGACACTGATTCATTATGGTTGTGTATAACTAATTTTATAATCATTAAACAGCAACTTTTAATTTCCCCATTAGCCCTCATATAGCCCTCATATAATTGCGCTTACTGGATAGCTGGGATAATATCGACGACTGTTAGTCGCGGACCATAAACACTAGCACCATTGATAAATATAAATCATTGAATCCTGATATGAAGGAAAGAATATGAAGCGTAGAGATTTTGTTAAAAGCCTGGGAGTAAGTGCCGTTGCCTCAAGCACTTTACTCACTGCCTGTTCGACTGGTGAATCCGGTGATAAAACAATCAAAAGGCCTGATAAGAAATTTAAGTGGGACATGGTTACCACTTGGCCACGCAATTTTCCAGTGCTGGGAACTGGCGCTAATATGCTAGCCAATACGATTACTGAAATGAGTGGCGGACGAATTGAAGTTAAAGTACATGGCGCAAAAGAACTGGTTCCTGCATTTGGGGTTTTCGAAGCAGTATCACAAGGCAATGCGCAAATGGGTCACGGCTCAGCCTACTACTGGAAAAGTACCTCAGCAACATTTCAATTTTTTTCTTCTGTTCCTTTTGGCTTAACCGCTCAAGAAATGAACGGCTGGATGTATTACGGTGGTGGACTTGAACTGTGGCAAGAAGCTTATGCCAAGCATGGCGTATTGCCTTTACCTGCCGGGAATACAGGCGTACAAATGGGCGGCTGGTTTAACAAGCAAATCAATTCTGTTACAGATTTACAAGGTTTGAAAATGCGTATTCCAGGCCTTGGTGGCGAAGTGCTTAAACGCGCTGGAGGAACCCCTGTCACTCTGGCTGGTGGTGATCTACTGACATCATTATCCTCCGGCAATATTGATGCAGTGGAATGGGTAGGACCTTATAACGATTTGAGCTTTGGCTTACACAAAGCAGCAAAATATTATTATTATCCTGGTTGGCATGAGCCTGGTACAACACTCGAAACAATTATCAATAAAAAAGCCTATGATGCCTTGCCTGCTGACTTGCAGACCATAGTCCGGGTTGCGGCCAAAGCAGTAAATATGGACATGCTTTCAGAGTACACAGCACGAAATAATCAAGCATTACAAACACTGGTCAATGATCACAAGGTTCAGTTAAAACGATTTCCTGACGAGGTCATGAAAAAACTCAAACAATATTCAGATGAAGTAGTGAATGAGTTAGCATCAAAAGACCCTTTCAGCAAAAAAGTACATGATTCTTTCGGGAAATACCGTGATCAAGTGGTAGCCTGGCATGATATATCAGAAAGAGCTTTTCTGAATTCACGCGCAAGATAACTTTCAAGCCCCTTACTCAGGATTAAGGGGCTTGTTCTTTAATTATTATACTTTAAGCACCCTGTAAATTCGCATAAGCCAACACCAACCACTTACTCCCTTCCCGTTCAAAGTTCACCTGAACCCTTGCGCTAGTTCCCTCTCCTTCAAAATTCAGAACCACCCCTTCGCCAAATTTTTTGTGCTGTACTCTTTGGCCTAACGAAAACTCAAAATCATCCTGCATCAAAATTGTACTTCGCACCGGTTTTCTCGCCTGAGGGCGTTGCATTGCAGGACGACTTACTTGTGCACGAGGACGAATCTCATTCATAAAGTCATCAGGAACCTCGCGAATAAAACGAGATGCTTTTTGGTAATTTTCACTACCATGAATGCGGCGTGTTTCCGCGTAACTCATTATTAATTTTCGTTCCGCCCGCGTCATTCCCACATAACACAAGCGACGTTCTTCCTCCAGCTGCACATTATCATCAAGTGATCGGCCATGAGGAAACAAACCCTCTTCAAGACCGGTAATAAATACTAAAGGAAACTCAAGGCCTTTGGCCGAATGCAGCGTCATTAACTGAACAAAATCATCCGTGTCTGTAGCTTGCGACTCACCTGCTTCGAGTGCCGCATGTGATAAAAATGAAGCCAACTCTGTCATATCTCCATCATCTTGTGGCTTTTGAAAAATTTTCGCCGCATTGGTGAGTTCTTCCAGATTTTCTTTTCGTGATTGTCCTTTTTCAGACTTGTCTTTACTGTAGTGCTCAATCAAACGGCTGGTTTCAACGACATAATCCACCTGTTCAGCCAGCACAAAATTTCCGGCAAAAGCCTGCAATTGATCGATAAGATTCACAAAACCTGAAATAGCATTTTGTGCGCGTGCCGCTAACTGTCCACTCGACAACAAAGACAAAGTCGCTTCCCACATAGTAATACTATTGCCACGTGCTATATCACGAATCATCGCAACACTGCGATCACCAATTCCACGAGTAGGCGTATTGATCACTCGTTCAAATGCCGAGTCATCACTGCGATTTTCCATCATACGTAAATAAGCAAGAGCATCTTTAATTTCGGCACGATCAAAGAAACGTAGCCCGCCATATACTCGATAAGCAATTCCGCTGCTAATTAATACTTCTTCAAATACTCTAGATTGTGCGTTAGACCTATAAAGAATCGCACACTCTTTATGTGAGTTACCATCAGTCACCCACTGCTTTATACGTTCTTTAACAAAATGCGCTTCGTCCAGCTCATTAAATGCAGCATATATATCTATTAGCTCGCCTTTATCACCTGCCGACCATAACTCTTTTCCCATACGCCCGGTATTACCGGAAATCAAAGCATTCGCTGCGCCTAGAATGTTCCCCGTTGAACGATAGTTCTGCTCAAGTCGAACCAGATTCTCGCCACAAAATTCTTTTTGAAAGTGCTGTAGATTTTCAACCTTGGCACCGCGCCAACCATAAATGGATTGATCATCATCTCCCACCACAAATACTTTGCCCGCTCCGGCTAAAAGCTTAATCCAGGAATACTGTAAAGTGTTCGTGTCCTGAAACTCATCGACTAATACATGGGCGAAACGTTGTTGGTAATGCTGGAGAATTTCAGGCTTATCACGAAATAATTCAAAAGAACGCAAAAGCAGTTCAGCAAAATCGACCAGGCCCGCACGCTGACAAGCTTGCTCATAGGCAAGGTATACTTGAATCAATTGTTTTTGGTATGGATCTCCACCTGAGTCGAGATGACTTGCGCGATAGCCTTCATCTTTTTGGTCATTAATGTACCACTGTACTTTTCTGGGCGACCAAAGAGCTTCATCTAACTCCATACCACGCACGATTCTTTTAACCAGTCGAAACTGGTCGTCAGAGTCAAGAATCTGAAATCCCTGAGGTAAATCAGCATCTGCCCAGTGAGATCGCAGCAATCGATGTGCAAGACCGTGAAAGGTTCCTACCCACATACCGGAAAGACTGCCGTTAATCATTCCTTCGATTCTGCCACGCATTTCGGCGGCGGCTTTATTGGTAAAAGTAACCGCAACAATATTGTGCGGCGAAACATTGTCTACCGCAAGCAACCAGGCAATTCGATGAACCAGCACACGAGTTTTACCGCTGCCAGCACCTGCCAAAATTAACATATGATCAGAAGATGCTGTGACAGCTTGGCGCTGAGCATCATTTAAGGGGTCAATTATGTGACTTACATCCATTACATTACCAGGCTTTATTTAAAAACATCGGATTTTATTCGCTGACTGAACCTATAAAACCATTCACTCAGTAAATTAGACTTATCGCTAGTAGTGAACTATCAACAAGGGCTTCGGTAAAATGACAATCGAGTCGTAATTTGGTCACGACTTGACTGAATCTCACTTAGGAGAACTTACGCTAGAATTTCGAGCTATCATATCAGAAGAGTCTTAAGCGCCAAAGCATAACCGAATAGATTGTAGCTCGTTGCTCATCTAGCCAACATTGGCTTCACTATTACCCGCTGAATTTTCAAACTACCAGAGTGCCTCTGATTAAGGGCTGTAAGATCGCGATCACGACTTAACTAGAGGCTCTGTTGGTAGTATCAATGATATCTTAACAAGATTTTGAATTATATTAGACTTCTGACCAATACAGATAGACTTACTTGCGCCCTTAATTTACCTCAGTGTCGGTTTGATCCTTTACAAGCTAAATCAGTTAACAGATACTATCATTAAATAATAAAACTAATAGCCGAATAAGGCATTAATTTTAAAGAACTGGTGAATTAGAGTCTCTAAGTGATTGTCCGAAATATCAAAAGATAGCTTATTGGCGATAGCTTAACTTTCGATGATATTTTGTATCCGCAGATTTACAGTCATAACTTGATTGGAGCCTCCCTACTATTAATTAGAAAAATTAGAATATTCTTACAGTTGGAGCGTCGCATGGATTCATTTATGATAGTTTTTTACAAAGTATTTTCTTTTTTTGGTTTTATATTATTTCTTGCCGTAATAGGTGCTGGTACCTATGATGCACTTAACATCAATAAGAATTTTGAATATAGTAATCTTCACCTCACTAGCTCAGGCGTCATCAAACACGGTTTTGTTCTGGATTCTCATATTTATTGCGAGAATAAATATCTCGCTTTAGAGGTAAGTGGAGTGACTTTTTATTATAAAGAAGCAGGCGCAAAACGCGAAATAGATATTAAGTTAAATGCACTTTGTGCTAAGTGGAAGCAAAGTAATATCTCTGTTCCAATAAAAGCACCAGTAGCTGCCACCAAAGAAACAAGTGAGCAGACACCATAGGTAAGGCTCGCTAATTCTATAAAGATAGTGGCTCTCGAGAGAGTTCTCTTTAAACCACTGTCTATGCCACTAAATTGAAGATTCGTCCAGCGCCAGAATCTTTAGCCAGTTCAGTGTATTCACTCGCACGATTATTCGCCGCCAGTGCTTGCGGTTGAACATCATCATTTTGAACCTGTGCCTCTGCCACATTCGTTGAGTTTTTCGCACTTACTTTCCCGGTAACAGATTTTTCAGTATTCGTGGTGGTATCCGATTTATCAAGTGGAGCTGACGCAGATGCCACCTCTTTTGTTTCTTCAGTTTTTTCATCAATTTTCTGCCTTTCTTCTTCAACCCTCTCTTGCCGACTATCAGCACGCGCTTCGACTACTAACTGTGACGCCTTGGAAGAGACCCTTTGATCCTGTGCAGAAGGTTGGGCAGGCGCCAAAGCAGCAGCGCGTATCCGTTGCGCCTTAATAACTGTCGCATCCGGGGTTTCAGCCTTAGACGTATCAATAATAACTTCACCCCCCGCTGCATAACGACGACCATCAGGACCTTTAGTGTATTCAAAATCTGGCCCGGATTTAGCCAAATCGCCCGCGGCAGACAAATGCGCCGATTCATGTGCTTTAACCTCCCGGTCACGCTTCGCCAGTGAGTCTACTCTTGAGCGCTCGTCCGGGGAAAGTTCCGTTTTATCTTTATCTTTGGCTTGGACTTGTTCTTTCTGAGCTGATGACTTTTCGGCCCCAGCCTCTTCACGGCCGGGCGACGCTACATTCTTTAAGTCACGGTGTTGAGATTTAATCGGCGCCTCAATACCTGGCGGACCAAGCGCCTCAACCTTTCGTTGCTGAGCGTTCTCACTTGGGCTTGTAGCCCCTCGCAAATTGAAATTAATCCCTGATGAAACATTCATAATTCACCACCTCGACCCTAAAACAATTATTTACATAAAAAACGTATCGATCAATCTACGCTTTTATATTTATAATCGAACCAATAGCATCAGAAGTAATTTCAAATGCTTTTGCAGACGCTTTTACTTGAAGCGCATTCATTTTGAGTTCAACCATGGACTGGGCCAGATCCTTTGGACTGCTGGCATCAAACTGCGATGCGCTTGCTATTTCAGCAGCATTTTTCTTTGCTCCCTGCAGACCACGCTGAATTCCCAATACAGAATTCTGTAGTGCAGATATACCTGACATATACTCGCCTTTTGTTATGAATCTTTATTTGAACGTACTACCCTTGATATGCTTAACGGCCGACCCTCAAAATTATTTAGTGAATTAGCGCACAAAATAAAAAATAAATATAAACGACGCTTAAGCTATTGTATTTTATCTATTTATTACCGTAAAAATAGTGTTGGCAATCTCTCAATGACTTATCTATACTTCGGCGGAACTCGATAAATAGGCAAATAACAAGAGAGATCATGAATGGCGAATTTTCTGGCTAACGTATTTGGTAACTCACCTGTAAAGCCCATGCAAAAACACATGGCAAAGGTATTTAGCTGTGTCTCTCAACTCCCTGACTTTTTTGAAGCAGTGTTTAATAAAGAGTGGGATCAAGTAACACTTATACGCGACAAGATCTCAGCGATGGAGCGCGAGGCTGACGAGTTGAAAAAGGAAATTCGCCTACAGCTTCCTACTGGCATGATGCTTCCCGTTTCACGTCGTGATCTCCTCGAAGTACTCACCATGCAAGATAATATCGCAAACAAAGCAAAAGATATTTCGGGCCTGATCCTCGGAAGAAAAATGGAATTCCCGTCAGTGGTTGTAAAACACTATGCAACGTTTGTTAGTCGCTGTGTAGACGCAACCAAACAGGCGCAACGCACCATTAATGAATTGGATGAGCTCGTTGAAACAGGGTTTCGCGGAAAAGAAGTTAAGCTGGTTCAATCTATGATCGTAGAGCTGGACGCCATTGAGCAAGACACTGACTCAATCCAGGTAAAAATTCGATTTGCATTATTTGAGATAGAAAAGGACATCCCCCCAATCGATGCCATGTTTTTATATAAAATCATCGAGTGGACCGGCGAAGTAGCAGATCTTGCACAACGTGTAGGAAGTCGTTTGCAATTAATGCTTGCCAAATAATTAGTTAGGGGGAACCGTCATGGAATACGCATACACATATATTACTTTAGCAGTCATTTTTGGTTTGTTTATGGCTTGGGGCGTCGGGGCAAACGATGTAGCTAACGCAATGGCAACCTCAGTCGGTTCCAAAGCTGTCACGTTAAAACAAGCAATTGTCATTGCTGCAGTATTTGAATTTGCAGGAGCCTTTCTTGCGGGTGGCGGGGTCACCAAAACTATTCGCAAAGGAATTATTGATCCTGTGGCTATAGCGGCAATTCCGAACGGCCAGTTGCTTTTAATTTATGGCATGCTCGCATCACTACTAGCGGCAGGAATCTGGTTAATGCTGGCTACTCGCAAAGGATGGCCTGTCTCCACAACCCATAGTATTGTCGGTGCGATAGTAGGTTTTGCTGCCGTGGGTATTGGTGTTGAAGCAGTACAATGGGGCAAGGTAGGATTTATTGTAGCAAGCTGGATCACCTCCCCACTTCTGGCAGGAGTCATGGCATTTTTTCTATTTATAAGCGTACAACGCCTCATACTTGATACGCATGACCCATTAAAAAATGCAAAAAAATACGTCCCCTTTTACATTTTTTTGGTTGGATTTATTATTTCCTCGGTCACCATTTTCAAAGGACTGAAACATGTCAACATTAACCTGACATTAGTAGAAGGTTATTCCTTAGCATTTCTAATTGGCATCCTGATGATGGTATTCGGCAAACTCATGGTCAACAAAGTACAGCCCATTGCCAGTGAAGAGAAATCTTTTCATTTTGCCAGTGTTGAAAAAGTATTTGCGGTGTTAATGATGGTCACTGCTTGCGCCATGGCTTTTGCCCATGGATCAAACGACGTCGCTAATGCCATTGGCCCGGTTGCCGCAGTCATCGGACTCACAAAAACGGCAGCAGCAGACGTATCATCACAAACTGCTCTCCCCATCTGGGTCTTAATCCTTGGTGGTGCAGGCATTGTTTTAGGTTTGCTGACTTACGGCTATAAAGTAATTGATACTGTTGGTCGCGGCATCACTGAATTGACGCCCAGCCGTGGATTTGCAGCAACACTGGCTGCAGCCATTACTGTTGTTGTCGCCTCAGCCACCAAGCTACCTATTTCGACTACCCATACACTAGTCGGCGCAGTATTAGGAGTCGGTTTTGCCAGAGGTCTGGCCGCTGTAAATATGAGAGTCGTACGCACTATATTTATGTCCTGGATTGTGACATTACCTGCAGGCGCGGTATTGGCAATCTTTTTCTTCTTTTTGTTTAAAGGTATTTTTCTGTAGGAACTTACCTTTACCCATTATTACTTAAAATATTTAAATTGTCGTAAGCAAGGCTAAACATGACTGACCAATATGCCGTCGTAGGCAATCCAATATCTCATAGTAAATCACCACACATACACACCCTGTTTGCCAAGCAATGCAAACAAGACCTGCAATACACGACCATTGAAGCCCCTTTGAACGGGTTTACCGAATCAGTAAATTCCTTTGTGATCAATAATGGACGTGGGCTCAACATTACTGTCCCCTTCAAACAACAAGCCTGGGAGCTTGTCACCACTCATAGTGAACGCGCTAAACGCGCACAGGCCGTCAATACTATCATTGTAAATTCTGATGGCAGTCTTAGTGGCGACAATACCGATGGTCTTGGAATGTTAGCCGATATTCAAATTAATCATTCAATTTCAATTGAAGGCTTAAACGTATTAGTCATTGGTGCAGGAGGTGCGGTGCGAGGTATTCTTGAACCCTTAATCGCATCAAAACCAAAATCTATTATTATCGTCAATCGTACTATTGAACGTGCTCAAAAACTTGCCCAGACCTTTAGCGATATTTCGTCGATAAATGCTGTAAGATTTAATCAATTACCCGACACGCAACCTGCAGACTTAATCATTAATGGTACCAGTGCCAGTTTATCTGGTGAGCTACCTCCGTTACCTGACAACATCCTTACACCGGGCGGTTGCTGTTATGACATGATGTACTCTAGTCAGAAAACGGTTTTTGTCAAATGGGCCTTGTCTCATGGCGCAAACGCTGCACTTGATGGCCTAGGAATGCTGGTAGAACAAGCCGCTGAATCATTTAAACTATGGCGCGGGGTTCGTCCGGATACGGCACCTGTTATTGCTGCTTTAAGATAAAGATGAATCAAGGGAGCCTTTAGAGTTCATCAACCATTTTGGAACGCCCTAACTCAATGGAGACAGACCCCATGTCACATTAGCGCTTACGTCGCCGCTCCAGTTGCCGTCTATTGAGTCCTGCCCAGTGCGGCCCCGCCCATAAAGGTGCGCGACGATCATTCCTCAGCTTACGTTGCTCATAGAGTCTGACCTCAATATACAACCCCTGCATCATCGAACCATTATGATCTTTTATAATATTTTCTGCTGTTTGTTGACAGCCAATCACAGCATGGCTGTAACATTTTGAGGTTCCGTCTTTAAGGCGAGATTTATAAATTCTTATTCTGGTTCCGTTTTCGATTTTTCCAAATAATTTTCGTAAATCAACAACAGAAGCATTCAAAGGTAGATTACCAATAAATATTTCCATATACAGCGTTCCTTACTGCCATTTAGGGCCAATTTGTAAGCATAATTACAGTTGACCAATAACACTCTATCCGTGAATTAATTCCGATAAGCCGGCTTTTGTTTCATAATAAGTTAATACATTCATTTCAAAAAGCCTGATACTATAATAAGTATCGTGACACAAAACAGTCAACCATTATCTCTAGTAGTGACGTTCGATGATAAAGAATGTATGCGCCAGGCAAACAGTATAGCAAAACAGCTGGGATGTCCTGTGTGCGATAATTCCGGTTTATACGATTTAGTATTGATGGTTCAATATATACCAGCATCAGATTTTTTTGGAATGGAACTCACTCTTAACAAACTTCAGCCACCATTAAAACTATTTCTTGATTTTAATGATGCTCGCTCGCAACATCGAAAGCAAAGTGGTGGCGGAAAACGACAACATATTGTCCGCGCGACTGGACTGCATAAAAATCAAAACCTGAGAATTCTTGATGCTACTGCTGGTTTAGGTGGCGACTCTTTTGTGCTTGCCTGTAATGGAGCAACAGTGACACTCGCTGAACAGCACCCTTTATTAGTACTAATACTCGAAAACGCGATTATGCGCGCACAAAAAACTCATGCGCTTGCAGACATTGCCAAACGCATGAACATTCTCACGAGTCTTGATAGTCTAGAGTTACTGCAATCAAACGATCTTCAGAAAAAGTATGACGTGATCTATCTTGATCCTATGTACCCTTCTAGCCAGAAGAAACAGGCCAAGGCAAAAAAGTCGATGCAAATAATTCAGTATTTGTCACATGATTTTAGTAATCAAGATGACCAGCTATTGGAAGCTGCTCTGGATACAGGCATAAAGCGAATCGTCGTGAAACGACCAGCAGGGGCATCACCCCTTATGATGAGAGCGCCTCAATCAACAATAGAATCGACCAATACTCGTTATGACATTTACATTTAGTATGATGGCAGCATCAAAACCATAAACAAAACAATAAATAATTCATGGCGTACCCCGTACTTTGACGGTTAAAATAGCATTATTCTGTAAACTGGGATTAACCATGACATCAAAAATTATTCACTTCACACCCAAGATAAATACCGTGTCTAAAAACAAGGTGGTGACCCTTAAGTATGCGCTGTTCGAAACAGAAAATGATGAAGTTTTAGAATACAGAGAAGACTTGAGTTATTTACATGGTGGCTATGACGATTTACTGCAAAACCTTCAAAAAGCATTGGAAGGGCAAAAAATTGGAGAGAAAATCGAAGTAGAACTAAATGCAGATCAGGCGTTTGGTCCACACCTTGATGAATTCGTGATGACCGGCGCCGCCGACCAGTTTCCTGACGAAGCACAACAGTTATGGACACGTATTCAAGGGCAAGCAACGGATGGCTCTACACGTGAATTTGTAGTCATTCACGTCGAAAATGGGATGGTCACAGTAGATGGAAATCACCCCTACGCGGGTAAAAATCTGCGTTTTGTTGTGGAAATAATAAATATAAAGGATGCCTCTCCTGAAGAGATCAAGAAAGGGCGATGTATCACATAACCTATTATTGTTTTTGGCTAGTCATGGCTTCGTAGGCTTTTTGAACATCTGCAGGAATAGTGTTCACTGCCATTTGAACGAGCAAAGCGGTTGCTTCTTCGCGAATTGCTTGCTGTTGGTCTGGTTCAAAGAGTGACATAACAACCTGCACCGCTTCAGCATCTTCACTTAACAAAGTAGGCACCAGCTCATTATCCTTGATAGGTGAATCTTCTCTAAGAAGATCAGAGACCAGTTTATACTCCATTAATTCAATATGCAGCTTACGAACCTCTTCTTCACGTTCTAACTCTCTAATCGCAGTCGAGTCAGCTTTTGAAGCCTGCCTTATCGCACTCATGATTGTATGATGTAACTTCTTTAGCGCATTTTTGTATTCGTCTTGTTCAATGCCAAAACCAACACAGCGCTCATACAACCTATCAATTCTTTCCTTCATACCAAGAATAAGCTCTGTTTCAACTGAACCAGTCAAAGAAGCTACCTCTTTAAGTAAATCATTGAAATCGGTCATAAAATCTTCGTACTCATCAAGATCATTCTGACGCGCAAGATCAATATCAGGCTGCATAAGAACTTCTTTTATCAGAAAAAGAGGATTTTCATGTTTTCGAATCAAATGGCGTTCACGACAACCAGGCGATTCACTAAATGATAAATTTTGAATTTTAAACTCTTCCATATATGAAATATAAAAGAAAAAGCCGGCTCGTCAATGACAAGCCGGCTTTTATTTCAGTTAAAAACTAAACAACAATTAAGGTTTAATGTAAAGAAAACCTTTCTGCTGCAGATGAGCAACCTCAGCAACACCTGATGGAACAACCTTAGCATTCAGGTTGATTTTATCTTTAGCAATTTTCTTACCGCGAATTGTGTTTGCACAGATGTAGAATTTAACACCACGGTTAGAAAGTGCGGCAATTGTGTCAGAGAAAGAATGACCTTTCTTGTCTTTAGTACCGTCAACCATAGCGAAAGCACCAGAGCTGTGAGTAACAACACGAACTTCGATGTTCTTGTCGCCAAGAGCGTTCAGGTGGTTTTTAACGTTACGCAAAGCGCCATAAGCGGTTTGCAGATTATTTACATGGTAAACAACTTTTTGTGGGTTATAACCATTTTTTGCTTTTTTTGCAGCAGAAGCTGGTCCAGCAACAATCATTGCGGCGGCGGCTAAAGCCAGGCCAGTTTTTATAATTGATTTCATGTCTACGACTCCATCTATTCTAGTAATAAATTAAAATTTTCCAGCAAGTATCAAATAAAAATTCTACATTAATGATGATTATCGAAACCTAAGTAGAAACCTCGCCAAATTAATTTTTATTGCTTCCTGATCAAGAATCAGATTGCGCTTTTGGCTAAAAGTGTACTATTTTCATCAAAAAATAAGAATTACCTGATAAATCCCTGCTGTAGCAAAACTGCTGGATACAAAGTATCGTCTTTAACCTGATATTGCAATACCGTTTTCTATGGGGTATTGACAATACAGTCTAAGCCATTGATATTTAAGACAACATAAATTGCAGCATGACGTGAAAACTGAGCGGAATCAATATTTTAAATGAAGAGAACAAAACAGTAATAAATATTCGGGGCCTATATTACACTACTCTTATATATAGCCTTTCAGAACCCGAACATTCATCTTACTCAAATTAAGTTTGACATCCCTGTCAACACAGACACTAATGCGGTCCTGCAATAATGAATGCGATCATCCCTTGGCTTCCCTACCGCTATCCGTTCGGTCCTGGACAGACAGTGATAGGTAAAAACTTCCTTGTCCCTACCAGAATTCCTGCAAACTTACGTCATTAAGAACCTGGTAGATTTCCCTTTAAAAAACTTGTTACAAATTCTCCAACCCTTTGCGATTCGTCAATGAATGCTTAGCGATTGAACAAGCTTCCATTACTCCTTTTAATTCAGGCGACTCACCGCTATTCACAGTCTGCGCCTTTCTCCCTTTAAAAATTGCGTAACATCCTGTCAACACAACTCTACTAAAAATGAATCGGACGTAGGCATTAGCAAATTCACTGAGTCTGAATGATCGTAACCGTAGAAATCACGTACATAACTAAAGACATCCACTCCCTGCAACTTACGACTATCACTCAGATTATCAATCGCCTCACGCGCTAGTTCACATGCTTCCTTCTCAGGCGAATCAATCGTAAACAGGCGCTTGTCCATAATAAATCCTGCCTCGAGCATTTCCTGTTTGATTTTGCTCCAAACTAATCGGCAATCATCCGCATAAAATGTTTCATAATCCAGATTAATTACTATTGCATATCGCATATCGCCCTCACTTATCCTTGTATATTTGTATCTGTAACATCACCTTTGCAGGTACAGAGTACAATGCAATATGAGTACCAGTTCACATTTTCAAGAAATCAGGAACACCCGTTAGTACAAAACTATCGTATTTTCCTGTAGCAAAGCGATTTGCTCACGTAAAGAAAGGATATGCTCTTCCCAAAATCGGGGACTATCAAACCAGGGAAAAGCGGCAGGGAATGCCGGGTCGCTCCACCGCTTTGCCAGCCATGCGGCATGATTAATAATACGCATGGCACGTAGTGCCTCAATAAGATGGAGCTCGGACTCATTAAAATTGAAAAAACGCTGATAACCTTCAATCAAATCAGCTAATTGCATAATCATTTCATCGCTTTGGCCTGAAAGCATCATCCACAGATCCTGAATGGCAGGCCCCATGCGTGAATCATCAAAGTCGACAAAGTGCGGCCCTTCGTCAGTCCACAAAACATTACCCGCATGGCAATCCCCATGTAAACGAATAGTCTGTGAATGACCCGCCATGCGGTAGCGCTCATTAATTAGTCCAGTAGTTTGCTCAATTAGATCGGCATATATTTGCTCAATATGCGGTGGAAACAACTGCTGCTTAATTAAATATTGGCTCGGCTCAGTCACAAATGATTCCACAGTAAGGCTTGGCCGATGCTCATAGGCTTTAATTTCTCCTACAGCATGAATACGGCCTATAAATCGCCCTAACCATTTACGATGTTCTGCCTGACTTAAATCAGGACCGCGGCCCCCTCGCCGTGTATAAACACTAAAACGAAATTGATTGTGGTAATGTAGTGTCTGAGCGGACTCTAAAACTAAAGGTGGCACAACAGGTATCTCCTGTTCTGCTAACTTTAGCGTAAACTCGTGTTCTTCATAAATCGCCTTATCTGGCCAACGTTGCGGCCGATAAAACTTCACTATTACCGGGTCCGCATCCTCCAGTCCAATTTGATAGACACGATTTTCGTAGCTATTTAAGGCTAATAATCTGCCATTGGATTGATAGCCTACTGATTCAATCGCATCAAGAATAACATCAGGTGTTAATGTCGCATAAGGATGCAAATCATTTGAATCGGACATAATATTTAAATCTCTTGCATTAAAAAATGAGCAAGGCTTCTGTTAATCAAGCCTTATTGACGATATTACTACACCTAAATGTAAATTGATGGTATTGAAAACGTAGTGACTAGCCTAAACTATTAACCATAACCTTCGCGTAATCTCTTAGTTAAGATTTGGCGGAACTATTTTGAGTCTCCTCTGTAGCCCCATTAATAGTGCCACTAACCTGGAACACGCTAAATTATTCACAAACTCTATAAGGCAAAAAATGAGCAAGCTATCAAATAACCCTCTCTATAATATTAAAGGCCTTCCCGCTTTTTCTAGCATTAGCCCTGAGCACATTGAACCTGTCATTAATTATTTACTCGCACAAAACCGGAACAAACTACAGTCACTGCTCACGCAAAGTCACTATACATGGCAGAACCTCATTCAGCCAATTGAAGATATGGAAGAGCAACTCGCTAAAACCTGGTCTCCTGTTTCACACTTAAATTCGGTCGCAAATACAGACGAACTACGCGCAGCCTACAATGCCTGCCTACCCAAACTAAGTGACTATGCAACTGAAATGGGCCAAAATCGTGAACTATTTGATGCCTACAAATCTATTAAGACCCACTCAGAATTTTCCTCACTTGAAACCGCTCAGAAAAAAATAATCGACAATGCTTTGCGAGACTTTAAACTCTCTGGAATAGGGCTTGCGCAAAATGAACAGCAACGATATAAAGAAATACGCCAACGCCTCACAAAATTAGGGGCTCAATTTTCAGAAAATGTTCTCGACGCAACTCAAGGGTGGCATAAACATATCACCAACAAGGCACTGCTAAAAGGACTACCTGAAACAGCCCTTGCAGTCGCACAACAAGCGGCCCAATCGCACGATCTTCCAGGTTATGTCTTTACGTTAGAGTTTCCATCGTATTATGCCATTATGACTTATGCTGACGACCGCGCCCTTCGTGAAGAATTTTACCGCGCTTACGGCACGCGCGCGTCTGATCAAGGCCCGACTGCCAACCAATGGGACAATAGCAATATAATCACTGAGACTCTGGCGCTTCGTCATGAATTGGCGCAGTTACTGGGCTTTCAACAGTTCGCCGAAAAATCCCTGGCCACTAAAATGGCAAAAGATACCGGTCAGGTAATTGATTTTCTCGAGAACCTTGCCGCTCGCGCTCACCCTGCAGCCAAACTGGAATTACAGGAGTTACAGCAATGGGCCAATCAAGCAACTGATATCACTAATGTTAAATCCTGGGATATTGGCTGGTTATCAGAAAAATATCGACAACAAAAATTTCAACTTTCTGAAGAAGAACTACGGCCTTATTTCCCTGCCAATAAAGTCACTAAAGGATTATTTACTGTTGTTAAAAAACTATATGGTTTAAAAATTTCAGAAATTGAAAATGTTGATGTATGGCACAGCGACGTGAGTTTTTATGAAATACGAGACCAACACAATAATTTAAGAGGACAGTTTTATCTTGATTTATACACCCGCAAAGGAAAGCGCGGCGGCGCGTGGATGGACAGCTGCATCACTCGAAAACGACTAAACAATTCTGTCGAAAACGAAACAGCCCCCAACATTCAAACCCCCGTGGCTTATTTGATCTGCAATTTCACACCAGCCGTTGATGACAAACCTTCCTTATTAACACACAATGAAGTAATTACTTTATTTCATGAGTTTGGGCATGGCCTCCATCATATGCTAACACAGGTAGACTATATCAGCGTTTCAGGAATAGAAGGTGTACCTTGGGATGCCGTTGAACTCCCCAGTCAATTTATGGAAAACTGGTGCTGGGAACAACAGGCACTTAATTTGTTTGCCATTCATAATGACACTAGCGAAGTACTTCCTGATAACTTATATCAACGAATGGACAACGCAAAAAACTTCCAGCGCGCTATGGGCATGGTGCGCCAACTTGAATTTGCATTATTCGACTTCAAATTACACCTGGATTATGACCCCTCTAAGGAGTGTGACGCTCAAAAACTGATTACACAAATTCGTGAACAAGTGGCTGTAATACAAGCCCCTTCATCAAATCGCTTTCAAAACAGTTTTTCTCATATTTTTGCGGGAGGCTATGCTGCAGGTTACTACAGTTATTTGTGGGCTGAGGTCTTATCTGCTGATGCTTTTTCAGCATTTAAAGGTGCTGGTATCTTTGATAGAGACACCGGACAACGCTTTTTACACAGTATTCTTGAGAAGGGGGGTACTTACGAACCCATGAAATTATTTATTGATTTTCGTGGGCGAGAACCAAAAATAGAGGCCTTGTTACAACAGGCTGGCTTGATTGAGCGACAACAAGAATCCGGGGTTAAATCTAACAAAGACAATCAATAACCAGGTAATGGTACCGAATAAACACACTTCATCGTGTTAGGCGCAATGAAGTGTGCTGAGTGTTTCGATTTGAGCATATAAAATTAATGACCTAAATTTAGTTCTTCGCTTGTACACTCACAACCCCTCGAGCACCTTTATCCAGAAAATAATAATTGGTATAGCCGTTTGCAATTAATACATATTGCAACCAACGAACTTGCTTGCCTACCGCATCATAAATAAGTAACTGCCGATTCTTCCAAACACCGCCTTTTAGAAACGCCACCAATTTATCCAGATAAATATTTTGACTTTTAATATTAAGTTTTACCTTGCGTTGTTTCGGATCACGTATATCAATCACGAAACTACCATTTTTTGAAGCCATGCTGTGAAATTCGTTATAGTTTAGCATTTTCACTTTTAATGCATTTTTTTTGATGATAGATTCTTGATTGACTGGCGACCTTCCTAATAGCTTCGCCAAATCAGGATATTTTTTGATCCAGGTAAAGATCCCGGCATCATAAGCATACACATTTTTGAATCCAGCTTTGCTCGCTTTAACAACCGCCTTGTAACTTTTACCGCAAGTATAGCCGTTACAATAGAAAACTATTTTTCTACTTCCATCTTTATCACGTATACGGCTAAGCTTATCAACAAAAGTTGTAAACGTGACTGAATTGTGTAGTGCCCCTTTTATATGCACTATCGAATACTCAAATTGTGTGCGGACATCGACAATAATAGCCTTACCAAAGTCTCTTTTTAATTCTTCAGCACTATAGACCGGCACTTCTGAATACTTACTTCTTAATGGAAATTCGCTTGCCACTGTGATGTGCATACTTAATAGTGCTGGCAAGAAAAGGAATATTTTAGGAATATAAGCTATTTTGGTTAACTGCATTTCTTACCCCAGTAATTTATACGGAAATTATTCGGCACCTACTTAACATGCTCTATCGGCAGATAAAACAAAAATATGAAGACCTGGTTCAGGTTTTTCATTAACTCAAATACACGACAATAGACTTCATTATGATCATGTTTTATGGAGAAAATTGATTTTAAGGTGATACTGACGTTTTCAGATGAAGACGCTAGGCCAATAAGTCTTAAATTCTTATAAGGTTCACATCCATTGATGAGTCATTTATAATAATATCAATCCCCTACGCACTTAGATGGCTTGCACAATGAAATACAATGACCTGCGCGATTTCCTGAAACAACTCGAACAACGTGGGTTATTAAAACATATCAGCCAGCCCATCAGCCCCAATCTTGAAATGACCGAAATTTGTGATCGTACATTGCGTGCCGAAGGTTCTGCACTGATATTTGATAATCCGGTCGGTCATCAAATGCCTGTACTTGCCAATTTATTTGGTACGACTCAGCGTGTAGCACTCGGTATGGGCGCAGAAGACATGGATGCCCTACGAGAAATAGGGCATTTGCTTGCCTTCTTGAAAGAACCTGAGCCACCCAAAAGTTTACGTGATGCCTGGCAAAAACTGCCGATATTCAAGCAAGTATTGAATATGAGCCCTAAAATTCACAAAAAAGCTGTTTGCCAACAGATAGTAATCGATAAAAACATAGATCTTGGCTCACTGCCTATTCAAACTTGCTGGCCAGGCGATGCAGGACCACTCATTACCTGGGCTTTGGTAATCACCAAAGGCCCTAACAAAGATCGACAAAATCTTGGGATTTATCGTCAACAAGTGATTGCACCCGATAAGACTATAATGCGCTGGCTGGCACATCGAGGCGGCGCGTTGGACTACGCAGATTGGTGCAAAAGCCATCCTGGTGAGCCTTTTCCGGTTAGCGTTGCACTAGGAGCCGATCCTGCGACTCTGTTAGGTGCTGTGACACCAGTACCCGACAATTTGTCTGAATATGCTTTTGCAGGCTTATTGCGTGGAGCTAAAACTGATCTGGTTAAATGTATAGGCAATGATTTACATGTACCAGCATCTGCGGAAATCGTATTAGAGGGTCACTTAACCCCTGGTGAAGTTGCTGATGAGGGGCCGTTTGGAGACCATACAGGCTATTATAATGAGGTGGAGCAGTTCCCTGTTTTTACTATTGACCGCATTACTCACCGAGAAAACCCTATTTACCACACTACTTATACTGGTAGGCCACCCGACGAACCTGCCGTATTGGGACTTGCTCTAAATGAAGTATTCGTTCCTATTTTACAAAAGCAATTTCCTGAGATAGTCGACTTCTATTTACCACCAGAGGGTTGCTCTTATCGAGTCGCGGTGGTGAGCATGCGCAAGCAATACCCCGGTCATGCTAAGCGAGTAATGATGGGAGTTTGGTCTTTTTTAAGACAATTTATGTACACAAAGTTTGTCATAGTCGTCGATGAAGATATTAACGCTCGCGATTGGAAAGATGTCATTTGGGCAATTACTACGCGCATGGACCCCGCTAGAGATACTGTCATTATCGAAAATACGCCTATCGACTATCTGGATTTTGCCTCTCCCGTATCGGGACTCGGCTCAAAACTCGGGTTTGATGCAACCAACAAAATGCCAGGCGAAACTAGCCGTAATTGGGGTGAAGTCATCAGCATGACAAGTGATGTAAAACAAAAAATTGATGACTTATGGGATAGTCTCAATATACTGGATTAAGAAATAGTGAATGTTCAATATGCTATTAACAATAAGAGACTTAATGAAGCAACAGTAGTAGGCAAACGAACCGGAACTTGCTATGTTACCGCTGCATCATTAATGACTGAAACTAAATAAACTTGTAACTTAATTCTCGTATTTATTTCTTAACGATAATGATAGATAAATGCGAAGACTACTGACGGGAGTGATTATGCGTACCATTTTGGTCATGAATGCCAAGGGGGGCAGCGGCAAAAGTACCATTTGTACTAATCTTGCGAGCTACTTCGCTCAGGAAGAGGCCAACGTATATATTGAAGATCATGACCCTCAAGGTTCATCAACAGACTGGTTAACAGTCCGCCCTGATGACTGCCCTACTATTGGTGGTATTTTAGGCTGGAAAGGCTCAAACAAAGCTCCCTCTGGCACCGACTATCTCATTTTAGATGCCCCTGCGGGAATAAGAGGCAAGGAACTCTCTAAATTAATTAAACGTGCCGAAACCATATTGATCCCAGTATTACCCTCCCCAATGGATATAAGGGCTGCTGCTCGTTTTATTCAAGATATATTATTAGTGGGTAAGGTAGGTAAAAAGCAGGTCAAAATAGGCGTGATTGCCAATAGAGTTCGAGAATATACTCAAATATTTCAGCAACTTGAGAGATTCCTCAAACGTCTGGATTTTTCATTTGTCGCTCGTTTTCGAGACACTCAAAACTATGTACGCTCAGCAGAGAAAGGAATTGGCCTCCACGAAATGCCCCCTTCGACTGTTTATGAAGATCTGGACCAATGGGAGACACTCATCAAGTGGTTAAAAAGCAAACGCAGTCTGCCCGATAGATAAACTATATCAGCCCACAATGCCCACCTAAACCCTCACTGTTTACCGGTGTTAATTTGCCTTGGATTCAGCGAAAATACCTGACCTTTTTACACAGATAGGTTTCAGACAAACTTTATGAAATTAAGTGTTTGTTCAGTAACACTAACTTAAGGCAACTAGTATTTTCTAGTCGCCAATAATTAGATGCAGCTAAAAATAAGAACGGCACCGCTTCATTTATTTTTTGGATATTCATAAAAAAACTCATGACTTACAAAATCACCTTGATGCCTGAAGGCCATATTTATCACTGTCAACCAGGTGAAACTATTCTGGATGCCGCCCTACGCCAAAATATAGCACTTGAATATGGATGCAGAAGAGGCTTATGCGGCAAGTGTATTGGAACCTTGTTAAAGGGTTCTGTCCATTATGACAGCAAGGTTCGGGCACTCGAAAAGTGTAATGCTAAAAAAAATTGCGCGCTATATTGTTCGGCCATCCCGGATTCTAACTTGATCATAAAATCAACTCTGCTTGATGAGCCTGTCCCAGCAACCGCTCAAATAACCGATGTTCTGCGTACGCCCTGTAAAGTAGTGGCGCTTAATAAGTTATGTCATGACGTGATGCAAATGATTATAAAACTGCCTGACGCAATCGATCCTTCATTCAAAGCGGGACAATATCTCGATTTTATAGTGCCCGATGGTTCGCGGCGTAGCTTCTCGATTGCTAACGCCCCACGAGCAGACAAACATATTGAACTTCATATTCGTCATGTCGAAGGCGGAGAATACACCGCCTACATATTTGACAGTATGCAACCCGGAGAAATATTACGTATTGAACTTGCACTTGGAAGTTTTTATTTACGTGAAAAATCCGAACGTCCGATTATTATGATGGGAGGCGGAACTGGCTTTGCACCACTTAAAGGTATGATAGAGGAAGCCATTAAACAAAGAGTCAGCCGACCCATTCATTTGTTTTGGGGAGCGCGTACTGAACGAGATTTATATTTACCCCACTTACCAGAACAATGGCTCAAGCAATTACAGCACTTTCGCTTTACTGCGGTACTCTCTGACCCTGAGTCGAATGCCAGTATGAATCACTCTACAGTCTGGCAAGGAGAGACGGGATTCGTGCATCAAAGCGTACTAGCAACATACCCTGATCTAGGCATGGTAGACCTCTACATGAGTGGTCCACCCATTATGATCGAAGCCGCCCGAGGGGCGTTTATTGAAGCCGGCTTACCACAACAACATATGTATTCAGATGCTTTTGAGTACAATGCACACCCCTGATAATTAAAAGGTTAAACATAGAGCATTAGCCAAAACATTAGTCTTAAGTTACACTTTACAAAAGTAATGTCGATATAAAATAAGCACACTAATTGAAAGTATTCGCTCACCAGTTCAGGATTAGTCTATGAGTTCGATTTCTTTTTTTAGAAGACGAAAACGCGGCTCCGAACTAGAATTGCCGTGGAATAATGGCACGGCCATTTTTACCCACATCCAGCAAAACCTCAGTAACGATCAGGCAATTATCACCTATACTGGCAACCATTTACCTGACGAATACTCTCGTAGCGAAAATAAGGCCTGGACCGCAGGAGCTCATGACAGTGTTTCACGTTTACATAATAATGAAAAAAATCAGAAAGCTATTATTGCCACTATTGTAGTGCTCCTTAAGGACATAGCCTCTTCAGATTCACAGCAAGCAAAGGTAAAATTATATAAACTCCTTAGTAAATGTGGAGTTATTGACTTCATTGATGGTATTGCCGATGCACTGGTAGAATCGTCAATCAATCCGAAACCTAATTTGCAGCGATTTTTACGTTTTATGGCTAAACGCTCTCCCGATAGAGAGCCCGTTAAATTTTCCATTGCCCTACTCGGTCTAATTGGAAGCACGTCAGATCTCGAATTAATCACCACATTATCACGTCATGAGGAATTCACCTTGTATGGCGCTGCCGCTATAAACAATATGTTTGAAGATCCTGATGAAGAACTATGGAAGCTTGCCATTGCGGTTCATGGCTGGGGAAGGATTCATTTAGTTGAACACCTTGCCGAAACTTCACATCAACCTATTCGTGATTGGCTTTTACGAGAAGGCTATCGCAACGACATTATGCATGAGTACCTCGCGTATACCGTCGCTATAGCGGGCGACCTTAACTACGCACTATCACATGGATTTGTTGATGACGAACTTCTTCTCGCCGCCAGTGAAATTATTGAAGCGCTGTTTGCAGGGGGGCCGGCTGAAGACATTAATGATTATAAAGATGCAGCAGACACACTATTAAGTTATCTAAGACATCTTCGTACACGACACACCAACCTTAAAACTAATTATTTTATTACCACACAATATATCCAGCAATATTTGGCAGAAAATCTTACGATCAAAATACAAGAAGCCAACGGCTGGACAGAGGAAAAAATAAAACAAGCCCGCACCTTATGTGATGAAGTTTTATCGGACCCACAATGGTCGCCTCTTGCAGAACACTTCTTATTGTCAAGTAACGAACATGAGTTTACCCACGCCAATGAGATCGCCTACTGGCTCGATATCGATACCTGGGATATTCACTGGAATCGTTTACAGCTCGAACCGATAAACAGTGGCTGCTGGATGGAGATTATGCGCATCGTACAAGAGCCAAAATTGCAAATGGTACTTGAGTTTGCTGAAAACAATCTACCGTTAGGGGAAATTGCCACACAGCCTGCCGACGAAACGGGTATGGGCCCTGAATTTGAGCCGCACCATTGTCTGGATTTTATATTGCAAGAACTCGAGCGATTTCCGCACCATGGTTGGCGATTTATTCGTACAGGTCTCTATAGCCCCGTCGTCCGAAACCGTTCAATGGCTATTGACGCGCTTAAAACCTGGAAATCAGACTATTTCGATGTGCATATACTTAATGCGCTTGATGAATTACAGGAAAAAGAAACCGAACCTGATTTAATACAAGATATTATCGAAATTATGGATAAACTTGATCTTGATTAATACACTTTTATATAAATTTAAAATACTCTTCGCATAAAATAATTTCTTAGCCTCACTCTATTCCTTTATATATTTATAAATTTTTAAAATAGAGTAACAAACATAATCTATTTCATAGTAATCGCTGTCTCTTTATAAGTGTACGCTCACCTTACTTCTTTGTTTAATAATAATATTTCTCACACAGATTTCCGAATATGCGGCGTTTATCTCCAGTTTATTTAGGGTTCACTTATCGTTCAGCTTGAGAAGCCTATACTTATCTCAACATCAATTAAACAACTTTAGGAACTCATTATGAAAAAGACAGCAAAATCTATTATCCTCGCAAGCGTTATGGTAAGTGCACTAAGTTTTGGCATGATCGGCAGTGCATCTGCTGGCGTTACTCATAACCCTATACATAATCTTGTAGACTCTGTGACGTATAACAGCCACGGTTACAACCAACATGGCTACAACCAACATGGCTATAATCGCCACGGTTATAACACTCATGGCTATAATATTCATGGCTACAACAGTAATGGTCACTACAATAGCTTTTACAGAAGCCACTAGTTCATAGTAAAAAGAGGTACATATTTGAAGTTGTTGAATATGATGCCGAGTTAAAACAAAAAGGGGCTGAGCCCCTTTTTATTTGCACATAATTAAGTGCACTGTCAAATTTAGTACACTTCTCAACGGTTTTCTGATTAACCACAGTCAAACATCCGTGAAATATTGAAAACCTAACCTGTGCTCCATGCCCGAGGCCGCTTCATGCCCGATATTTTGCAGACCTGTTTCACATAACCATAAGGAAACAGTTTAAAGATATTCTTTTTGGCTTCTTTTTTATCACAATTGGAATGGCTTGCCATATGTTTTGCAGCATGACGAATATCAGGAATTACCGCGTTTTCATTATAATATTCACGTACGAAGTTTAGTAATGCCCAATGCTCTTCTGTCAGCTCTATATCTTCCTCTGCCGCTAACTCACTGGCGACTGCTTCAGACCATTCCTCAGGGTTGACTAAATATCCTTCTATGTCTCTTGAAATTTGTGTGCTCATCTTGAAAAAACCTGTCTCTTAAAAATTAGTCGTTGTATTTTAACATTGAGACGCCCTAAAAATCAGCGATTTTATTAATATATACCCTAAATTCATCTTTACACATAGGACATAGGTTTGCATGTATTACGGCTCTTTACACTATATTTGGCGATATACTGTTTAATATTAAACCACTTTTGTCTTGTTTCCGAGAGCTACTTTGTAGCAACATGATCATAATAGTCCAGATCCACAACACCTCAACTCAACAACAAGGCTTAACACTTATTTCTCATTGCTAGTCGCTTTTTCTGTTAAAATTCAAACTGTACTGATTACCTTAAATATGATGAAAAAATAGTGGGGCTTAAAATGGAAGAAGAATATGAGCTTATTAAATCACCTCTTTGCCAGCCACTCAGTAGCGACGGTAAAACAGTTCAAGTAGACATATATGAAGATGGCAAAGATGGCTGGATACTCGAGGTCATTGATGAATATAACAATTCTACCGTATGGAATGAGAGCTTTGAAACAGATGTAAGCGCTCTCAACGAAGTCGTACAAACTATAAAACATGAAGGTATTTTGGTATTAATTGAACCCAAGAACGCGAAGCCGGAAATTTAATCCACTTTATTCATGTTCCCCAGGTAAGTTAGTTTTACCTGGGACTTGTGCCCGCGCCAAACTCATCCCTTTACGATAACACTCAAGTGCTCCTTCTTGATCTCCCATATTCTCCAGTAAACCTCCCAAAGTTTGATAAGCCTCTGTACCAGGTCCAGCTCCTATACTCGATTCCAGGTAGATTCTCGCTTTACCCCAAAGCTGATTTCTCATACAGACCTTGCCTAAACTTAATAAAAGTATAGGGTTCTTACCATGTTCTTCTGTAAGCTTCTCAATGGTTGCTAGTTGTGCCGCGACGGAGTCCACCTCAAGCAAACTGTATAAATAGACAATATTTTCATCCCATTTTTTCTTAAGAAAAACCCGCAACAAGGGTTCAACAACTTCACTTTTACCCTTATTTATTATTTTTCTAGCATATAAATAAATAAGATCAATGTTATCTTTCAAGCTTTTAGACATACCCAACCAAATACTGGTGAGCTCATCCACCTCACTTGCACTGCCTAATAATTCTTTGTAGATCTGAAATTCTAATTCAGTAATTTCTAGTGATGAAAGTACCTGATGCTTACGTAGCTGAGGAATAAGCTTACTAAGTTGATTCCAGTCATTCAACTCCTTATACAACTTAAATAGCATATCAAATATATGCGTATTTTTTGGCTCTATCATTTGTAGATTAGTCAGTATTGCCAAGGCTTGCTCAAACTGGTGATGCAAGATATATACCTCGGCCTGCGTAATCCCAATAGATAATGCGGCCTGGCTATCGCTTTCATGTGCCAACTGAAGATATTGATCACGCCGGTCTATAGCAGATTGATGTTGTGCCGCTCGAGCCGCATTAAGATAACCCAGCAAAGGGGTGTCAGTATATTTAACGTGTCGAATAAATTCACGCTCTGCAGCACGCCAATGACCGCGAGACAATTCAAGCAAAGCTTTTTGTTGAGTCTCAGCTGCTAGTGTTGATCGTCGTATTATTTGCCAATTATGCAAGTGCTCCGACATTTTAAATAAGCGCATTAAAAGTCTAAAACTTATGCTAAACAAAAAATAAATCATCAAGAGTATAAGAATGGCAACAGACAGTTTAAACCCAATGAGCCAGTCATCCACGACGATATATAAATTATCATGATCATTGAGCATCAATAAAGCGACGGCCACGGACATTAACATCACAATCACTATTTTTAAAAAATATCGCATTGTTAATTTGCACTTTTTGACGAAGATGAACTAACCATTTGCTGTAGCAACAAACGCACCTCTCGCAGAGAAGCTGATATATCAGGCAGTACCGGCCTCAATTCTGTATTGGTCAGTTGATCGATAACCGCCTGTACATGTTGCACAATCTTATTACTGGTATCGAAATTATTTTTTATCCAGACAAGACTTGCCCCTAAAGAACTCCGAAAACGTTTTTGATTTCCGAGAACCAGAGCGACTCTTGCAGACTGTAGTTTTAGTTCGAGCACCTGCCGAATAGCCGCCTCTTGTTCGGGTTCCAGCATTGGCTTAATAGGCTGATTGAGCCTACGAACCACCACCAATCCCTTTAATTTACTCATCGCATTTTCGAGTGATCGTGTTAATCCAGTGGCTTTACTGGCAGGAGTTTTATCTTTAACTTTATTCCCTCGTAAGGTTTCGATACTCGCAGTTGCCAAAGCCATAGACAGAACAGGGCCAGTCAAACTATCGAGCTTTAGAATCATTCCCGAAATATCGGCTACTCTAACTTTTTTAAGACTTTGAATTTCTACCGCAATTAATTTACGAGTAGACAAGGTTCGGGGATCGCCTAGACTGTGCAGACGCTGGTCAGCTTCATTTAAGGCTTGAATAGCCGTTTTAATATTTCCACTTAACCTTAGCTGATGGTTGGCGATCAGCAACAAATATTCTACTTCTGATAATACCCAACCGGTCTTCCCTCTGCCGGCTAAGCTGCGCAACTGAATGACCGCTTCACGCAAACTTTTTAACTGTTGATCACTGGTTTTTTTATATTCCTGAAAAGAGAGTTCTTTCTTCTCGAGCACTCCTTCGACTTTACGAACTTCATCACGCGTCTTGGTTAAAATTTGTTGCTGCTCGACTTGTACCTCTTGAATTTTATTCCACAACATAAACGAAAAACCAACTACCCCTAGCAACAAAGCAAAAATAAGATAACTTACAGGAATTGCTGCTGTTTGAGTTTTATTTAGGTTGATTTCACTTTTTTCTGAATCAGGTTTTTTTTGGGTTTTATTCGCTGGTTCAGCTTTGGAGCTATCGCTCTTTCGATTTTCACTGTCTGACATTCCCTATTTCTCCTTCGCAGCATACCATTGTAGAAGGCATGCAATAACCGCCTGATCAGTTGCATTTTTAGATACCAGGATATCAGACTGAAACCCGAGTCTTACTGCTTCTTTTTGAATTCTTGCACTTACCACCAACAACGGGATATTTTTAACTATAGTCTCGTACTTCGCTCCTGCCAACTTCAATAAATTATGCATTATCTCTATACTGGTACACAACATAATATTCTTTGATTTATCCAGTTCCACGAAATTGTTCTGATTAAAATTATTGGGCAACTGCCTTTTATACAATTCACAATAACTTACTTCAGCCCCACGCTGCTGCAATTCATTTCCGAGATACGCTCTGCCACCCTGCCCCCTCATTATCAAAACCCTACACCCTCTTATGTTTTGTAAATCAGGAGAGGCCAATAACGATTCAGTCGTAAAACGACTAGACTCTGATAATATATTAACGTCTAGCCCATGCTCGCGCAATACACCCGCCGTTGAAGCCCCTATTGCGGCAATTTTTCTATTAGAGAGACTTTGCTTATCCTGCTGCGCGGATAATTGCATCGCTATACGCGCAGCATTTCCGCTCACATAAATAACAATATTGGGCTCTGTCTGATAAACATCCTGAAGACATGCTGCTGCATTGCTCTTCTCAACTATTTCCATGACCGACATAATAATCGTCTCGCCTCGCACCTTTTGAATGCGTTCCGATAAAATTCTGGCTTCAGACGCTGGCCGAGTAACACATACAGTTAATCCGGCAAGTGTTTTTGCAGCATTACACATACACGCTTACCTTCGCAAAAACAAAAACAAGTATCACCTTATCAAGTCACTAAATTATCTAAAATACCTGCTGCACCCTGCCGCAATAAATCATCCGCAATTGCCACTCCAATTTTCTCACTCTCATCAATAGTTCCTGATGTTTGAGCGAACAGAATTCGACTTCCATCGGGCTCACCCACCAGGCCCTGCATAAAAAGAGTCTTTTTGACAATAGTTGCATGCCCACCAATAGGCACCTGGCAACCCCCTTGCAATCTACGGTTCAAGGCACGTTCTGCAACCACTCTAATAGCTGTTTCCTCATCATGCAAACAAGACAATAATGAGTTCACTTCATTATCATCTACTCGGCTTTCGATGCCAATTGCACCTTGACCGATTGCCGGTAACATTTGTTCAATAGCAATAAAAGAGCGTATCCGTGATTCCATCTTTAAACGAATCAGTCCGGCACCAGCCAAAATAATTGCCGCGTAATCACCTGTATCCAACTTTGATAAACGCGTTCCGACATTTCCACGCAATGATCTTATAATTAGGTCCGGTCGTGATCGTTGCAACTGACACTGACGACGTAAACTAGAAGTTCCCACCACTGCGCCTTGCGGCAATTCATCAATTGTCTGGAATTGATTCGACACAAACGCATCCCTTGGGTCCTCACGCTTTAATATGGCAACCAAATCTAGCCCTTCAGGCAGTTCTACAGGTACGTCTTTCATTGAATGAACAGCGATATCAGCATCACCTTGCAATATTCCCTGCTCAAGTTCTTTAACGAACAAGCCCTTACCCCCTATTTTGGCCAAAGGTGTGTCCAGTATTTTGTCGCCCTGCGTCTTCATTTTAAGAAGCTCTACATTTAGATCAGGGTGAGTGGCGCGTAGAAGAGACTTTACATGCTCAGCTTGCCATAGGGCTAATGGGCTTTTACGAGTGGCAATGCGTATTGTTTTCCTGGAACTGCTCATGGACTGCTTTTAACCCCGTCGTGATAATTAATATTGAATAATCGATAAGTATCTCTACAGCCCGGTAAGCTGGAAGACCAAACAAAATTTGAAGGACATTCTCTGAAACCTTTGCCTGCCTACACGACAAATCTGGCTGCGCTTTTGAATGACACCTCGACTGACCAAGCTGTCTCAATAACACCTTAACTATTGTACCTAAATTTATGCGCTGTAACCTCTGTATATTACTCAATTAGCACCTCTTGTCATTGACTAAAACCTTTAATTTTTAGTGTATTTGTTCTACAGCGCTAAATGAGCTCTGGCAATATTATTCCTCCCTCGTAAACTATTCGAGACCCTCTTGGTTTTGCTTAAATTTACATCGTTTTTGAGCTAAAATAACGTAGATTTAAAAACTTAATTGAATTTAATTAGAGCAACAGACTCTAAGAGACTACAACAACCACGGATGTACAAAAATGAGCCCCATAAGTAAATTGATATTTATCATTGTATTAACAGCAACTTCAGGTAGTTTCGCCTTATCTGCATACAATAACGAAGAAAAACAGCGAATAAATACCCATAAAGTTAAAGTTACTAAAAACTTGGCGAAAATTGGACGAAAAGCAGCTCGCAAAGGTGTCCCAATTCTATTAGAGTTCGCTGCCACTGACTGCGGATACTGCGTATTACTAGAAAATGAAATATTGAACCCCATGCTGCTTAGCGGCGATTATGACAATAAAGTCATTATCCGCAAAGTTTATATTGATGAGGGCGAAACCATCGTTAAAGATTTTAACGGTAGAAAAACAACTTTGAATAAAATAGTTTTACGCTACAATATTTTTGTAACCCCCACTATTGTGTTTATTGATCACACGGGAAAAGAACTCTCTAAACGCTTAATTGGCATTAACACGGTTGAATATTTTGGGGGTGATGTAGATAATGCGATTAGAGAATCCCTCAAGAAAATCAAAAAATCTCAATATTCCGATAGCGATGACGAGTAGTGCTTCTTATATCATAGGCAAATTCGTTAGTCAGGACTCGATATTTGATATCGACTACGGCATTCTATGAAACCTCACCCTTCAACCATTTTCGTAACTCAGGCAAATGCCTTCGACTCACTTCTACGCCTTGTTCTACCCCTGACAATTTAAGTAAATACATCCCATCCTTAGTTTTTTCCAGGGATTGAATATAACGTGTTGCCACAAGAGTCGCACGGTGCACACGCATTAAAGTACCAGCAAACTCTTCCTCAAGAGATTTTAGTGACTCTTCAATAAGTACCTCTCCCTGCTGATAGATCACACTGACATATTTTTGATCTGCATGAAAATACCGAATTTCTTCTACGGGTACCAAAGACAGATCTCCACAAGCCCTAACGCAAATATGAGTACGTACCGACTTATCATCTGGATTATTATTCACTATACGCGCTAGTTGAGCCATATTGAGCCTATTGGCCTTATTCAATGCTAAAGCTAACCGCTCTTTACGCACAGGCTTCAATAAATAGTCTGTGGCACTGGCTTCAAATGCTTCAAGTGCATGCTCATCATAAGCGGTCGTAAAAATAATGGCAGGCGGATTTTCGAAGCTGGATAAATGTCTTGCCGCTTCGATTCCATCCATCACCGGCATGCGTATATCAAACAAGGCAATTTCTGGTTGCTCGCGCTCAATAAACTCTAATGCCAATTTGCCATTTTCGACAGCAGCAGCAACTTCAAATCCTTGAATTTCCGAAATTTGCTTTGCTAATCGCTCACGTGCGAGCGGCTCATCATCTACTATTAACACTTTCATTAAGGCCAGCCTTTATGACATTGCCTGAATTCCATCTACTGGAAAATTTAAAATAAGTCGTACTACATCATCATCTTCTATAAGATATATTTGTCCCTGAGCACCAAACACATACTTAAACCTTTCCTTGATATTGTCCATTGCAATATGATTTCCTGTCCTGCTATTGCCTTCTGTTTTGTGATATAGAACTTTTGTTGCTTGAGGGTTTTCGATCACAAGATTCACTAAATGATCCTGAATCTCGCAAGTGACCCTGATAGTCCCTCCGTTAGGCAGTGGCTCTATCCCATGATAGACGGCATTCTCAAATAGAGGCTGTAAGGTTAACGGGGGTAAACGAACTGTGCTCGGCACCGGCTGTATATCCCATTCGACCGTAAGGCGATCACCCAACCTTAGTTGCTCTATTTGTAAATATAGTTTCACATAATGAAATTCAGCATCAAGGCTTACTAATTCAATTGAATCATCTTCATTCTTTTTTCCTAAACTCGCACGAAACAACTCCGCCAGATCTTCGATAGCCAGCTCAGCAGCAGCAGGCCGAGTCGCAATTAATGCAGCGATAGTATTCATGCTGTTAAATAGAAAATGAGGTCGGATACGCGCTTGAAGTGCCGCGATACGAGCAGAAGCTTTTGCATTTTGTACAATTTGCTGTTGGCGATACAAGTAAATAAAACGTAACGCAATCGCAGCTACAATGGCGCTAATGGCAGTATTACGCAATGCGAACAACCACCCCCAAAATGGATTGGCGTGAGAATAAAGCGTCCTCTCAGCACCGCTTACCACTAAACTCATAACAAATGTCACTAGCATTATAACGATATAGCTTACTACTGCTGCTCTTTGCCGACTGATGACAGTTAACCATTTACGCATTAAACATAAGATAAGCGCGCTACTAAGTGCAACCCAGTGTACAAATAACGACACTAAGCCCAAACTACTCCAAATGTGTGTAGTCGCAAAGGGCGTGATATTCGCCAGCACAAGTATAAAAGCTAGCAGCTGAGACACAATCATTACCGTCAAAACGGTATTAATTCCACATAAGTCCGGCAATAAAGAATCAAACCCTGACAAAGATATAGGCGCACGTTCTTTCATCAACAAACATCCGTAATAGATGATGGCTTACAAAGTCTATTTCCATTCAAGCGCCTGTGCATCAAGTTACCTTTACATTCATATACTTACTAAAATATAAACCCTGTAGACAGGATTGCAAGGCATCTGAGCTAAAGCTCTGTTTTGTCGCTACATGTGACGTAAAACAGCGACTCTCTACATCAAAAAATTACCTAATGAGGACTATTCTGTGCATAATTAAGTCTCAATAGTAAAGCGCAATATAATCTCGCGTGTTTTCACGTCAGAAGAAATTAACCTCTCCCCCTTTTACCATTGACACATCTTGCTATACTGTGGCAATTATTAACCCGGGCATTATTTACCTAGCGGAATTTTTAGCATGACCAACAAAAATGATATAGAAAAACCTTGGCAAGGACGTTTCTCAGAACCCACCGACAAATTTGTCGAAGCCTTTACCGCCTCTGTGACTTTCGACAAGCGTCTTTACAAACATGATATCGCTGGATCAACAGCACATGCTCGAATGTTAGGTGAGTGCGGAATTCTCTCAAAAGATGAAGTTGAAACCATATGCAGAGGCTTGCAAAATATATTGCAACAAATCGAAGATGATAAATTTGAGTGGTCGATAAAACTCGAAGACGTTCACATGAATATTGAAGCACAACTTACCACACTTATCGGCGATACCGGTAAAAAATTACATACCGGCCGCTCTCGAAATGATCAAGTCGCGACTGACGTCAGACTTTATCTCCGCGAAGAAATAGATACCTGCAAACAACTATTGTTGAACTTAATGCATGGCGTTGTCGAGCTTGCTGCAAACGAAACCGATACCATCATGCCTGGATTTACCCACCTGCAAACCGCTCAACCAGTTACTTTTGGTCATCATTTACTTGCCTGGTATTCGATGATGGTGCGTGATCTCGATCGCTTATTCGATTGTCGCAAACGCGTAAACTGCATGCCGCTAGGCGCTGCAGCACTCGCAGGAACTACCTACCCTATTAATCGCCACTTCACTGCAGAGTTACTAGGCTTTGAAACAATCGCTACAAACTCACTGGATGCTGTGAGCGATCGTGACTTTGTAATCGAATACATCTCCTGGGCCTCGATACTTATCATGCATCTGTCTCGCATATCTGAAGAACTGGTTTTATGGAATTCAGCACGTTTTAAGTTTATTGATTTGCCTGACAGATTTTGCACAGGTTCTTCTATTATGCCTCAAAAGAAAAACCCGGACGTGCCGGAACTTGTGCGCGGCAAAAGCGGACGAATTTTCGGTAACCTGGTAAGCCTGCTAACATTAATGAAAGGACAGGCTTTAGCTTACAACAAAGACAATCAGGAAGACAAAGAGCCGCTATTCGATACTATTGATAATATTAAAGGGTGCTTACGGGCATTTGGCGATATGATTCCTGCACTTGTCGCCAATCGCGATGAGATGAGATCAGCCGCCGCCGAAGGGTTTTCAACTGCCACAGACTTGGCAGATTACTTGGTTAAAAAGGATCTCCCCTTTAGAGATGCACATGAAGTAGTGGGTAAAGCCGTAGCCTTTGCGATTAACAAACACTGTGATTTGCCTGCAATGACCTTAGAGCAATTCAAGCAATTTTCACCTATTATCGAAGATGATGTGTATAAAGTACTAACGTTAGAAGGCTCCGTTAACGCACGCAATCACGCTGGTGGCACAGCCCCTGAACAGGTTAAACTTGCCGTTGAGCAAGCACGCGAATATCTGGCCCAATATCGATAAAGCACAAATTATATTTATGTATGTTTTGGATTTACAGTACGCCTATAAACGATAATCACAACTAAAATTGGCCCGAAAATGGAATCTGAAACAACTGATCCTTTGAACGACTTAAAAAAAAGGCTTGCAGCATTTGCAAGCCAACGTGATTGGCAACAATTTCATTCACCAAAAAATCTGAGCATGGCGCTAATCGGCGAGGCGGCAGAATTAGTAGAAATATTTCAGTGGATTAGCGAAAAAAAATCGCAGCATCTCGATCCACAGCAATGGCAAGCTGCACGCATGGAATTGGCAGATATATTTATTTACTTGATACGTATTGCCGATCGCCTGGACGTTAATCTTATAGACGCTGCTCAGGAGAAGATTGAAATTAATGAACAGCGCTATCCAATCGATAAGGTACAGGGAAGCGCTAAACGCGCCTCAGAATACACACATAACCAAGCTGATCAACGCGCTTCTTTATTACGAGATCCTGTCACGGGTTTATTAGAATATCCCGTCTTTCGTTTAATACTGGAACCCCAACTTGCGCGCTGCCGAAGATACGATACTGAGCTTTGTCTTATCCGGCTCGCACTTGAATTTACTGACAAACCAAAAGACATTGATTATCACGCAGAACATTTACGAACACTCACACAGACCTTAAAGCAAGACTTACGCTGGGCAGACCAGGTAGGCAAGGCAGATTACGGTCAATTTTTAATTGCGTTGCCTGAAACATCAGCTCAGGATGCAGAACAGATAATCGGTAAAATACAACTGCTAATTGACAAACTATCATTCATTAAATCAACTACCTATGGCATAGTGGCCTGGAAAAAAGGTGACGATGAGAGCACTCTTTGCATCCGCTCAGCACAAGCCATAGAGCAAGCAAGAATAAATAATACATTATTATTTGTCTTGTAATATCAACGGCTCGATGATAATCAATGACGCTTTACCCTGCATGTAGATTATTAAAGAACTGCCGATACTGCTAGTATGGCTAATACCGAGAAAATACGAAAGGACACCACGCCGCAGCAGGTCTCATCCAGGACAATTCGGCAGCGATTTCTCGCCTTAAACCGTGACCGCCTCACGCTGGCACGTAACACATTAAAAAAACGCCAGAAAATTTTCGTTGATATGCTACCTTTACTGTTCCATATCAATCACCCTGCCTTACCAGGTTTTGTCTCCAAAAATGGTCCCGCAGGAATTTCAGACTTTTCTCCGCCTCAACAAGCAATCGCAGCAGCAACAAAAAATAATAGTGAATTTTACTATGAACGTCGCGCTATGCACATTTACAATATTCAAGCGCTATACATGATCGGCAGCAGTGGTACTATTGCCTATAGTGAAAAAAGTGATTTTGATATTTGGGTTTGCCATCGCAAAGAACTCGATAACAAAAATGTGAGATTACTCGAGGAAAAATGTGAACTAATACGTCAGTGGTCGGAAGATCTAAAACTTGAAGTCACTTTTTTTGTGATGAATGCAGAAAGCTTCGCTTCCGGTGAGATATCCGCGCTTTCGAATGAGAGTAGTGGTAGTGCTCAATTTCATTTATTGCTTGAAGAGTTTTATCGTACCGGCTTATTACTTGCGGGAAAGTACCCAGCATGGTGGCTTGTGCCTCCTGACAAAGGAGTCGACTATAAAAAACATTTGCGCACTCTGCACAAGTCACGCGAGATACCTGATTACGAATATCTTGATTTTGGTGACCTGTCTAAAATCCCTTCTGGCGAATTCTTTGGCGCCGCGGTATGGCAGTTAAATAAAGCAATCGGGTCGCCTTATAAATCTCTTCTTAAATTATTACTCATAGAAAACTATGCAAGTGAATACCCCAACATGGATCTTCTTTGCACTCGCTTTAAGCGAGCAGTCTATGAGGGAAAAGTTAAACTTGGCAAACTTGATCCCTATGTCATGATGTGTCGGAAAGTTGAAGAATACTTGTTAAAGATAGGCCAAAAAGAAAGGTGCGAACTAGCCAGACGATGTTTTTACTTTAAGATAAACAAAAAAATATCACGTTTCCATAAGAAGAATCTGGACCCCAGACAGGAGCTTTTGCTGTCTCTGGTCAATGACTGGGGATGGGACATGACTACCTTGCAGCTACTTGATGCAAGATCAGATTGGAAAATTGACAGAGTCATTGAGGAGCGAACCTCTCTAGTAAAAGAACTCACCCGCTCATACAGAATGCTATCTGACTTTGCTCGCTCTACAGCATCGGCTACTCATATCGACAAGCAAGACCTGAACTTGCTTGGTCGAAAACTATACGCTGCGTTTGAGCGTAAAACGGGTAAAATAGAAATTGTAAATCCTGGTATTTCTACAGACTTAACCGAAGCACGGCTCTCTTTTGTATTAAGTAAACGTAAAGGTCTCATAAGCTGGGTACTGTACAAAGATGATTTTGATCACGCTATAAAACATAAGGTATCACCAATCAAACGATGCAATAGCATGCTGGGTCTAATTGCATGGTGTCATTTTAATAAATTACTCGGCCCACGAACACTTGTTACTTTGCATGATAATAAAGGGTCGATAAACTCCACAGAATTGCTTGCACTGATCGATTCTTTTCAAAGTCATTTTCCAAACTCTAAATATAATAAACCCGACATCGAAGACTTACGCTATGCCGCTCATTTAACTCAGGCCACTTTATACATAAATATTGGAACCGACCCACTCGCCTCTCATACCAAGCGCGGAGTTCATTATACTACTAATCGTTCTGACGCTTTAAGTTTTGGCGGAATATGGAAAAACCTTGCCACGTCCTTTGATTTATTAGCCACCACCAACTGGGGCGAGATTCTGACATTTCAATTCGAAGGGCAAACAGCATGCGTCGACTCTTTATGCGATTTTCTACATTGGTTTCCACTTGATGCTGATTTCAAACCGCCGAAAGTATCTGTGTTCAGTTTTTCTTCTACGCGTGGCAATTCAATCGCGCGTCGAGTACAACAATTATTTAATGATGTGGTCCGTATTTTTTATCACACTCAAATTGGTGAGTATATTCGATACGTCATCAATATTGGCTCTGAATACTTTATTTTGCAAACGGATAAATCACACATCGTCTCCACACGGCTACGTAATGAAAATAACTTAGTGAATGCCTTAGGCCAAAGCCAGGAATGCTTTAGTCATATTATGATGGATCGCTACACTTTAAAGAATCACCCCTTATCTTTAATTTTGAAGCGCAATGAACCCAATAAAGTTCAAATGTTTTTTGAAGAAAAAGAAGATGAAGCAAATGTTTGGGTGCTGGACGAAAAAGGAAGTTTATTTTATCAATGCATTTCCTTTCATTCGCTTAAATCATTAGTAGGTCATTATTCTCGTTTTTTGGGTGCAGCAATATTACGGCGAAACGCTAGCGAACATTCAGCCGATCTGTCTGCAAACGTTTCACTTGATATTGAGTATTATAATATTTCTAAAGCACATAATGGACGCCACTATTTGAAACAGCTCAAAGAAAACTATTCTGAATTCAACAATGACTACTTTGGCATACAAGTAATAGGGCAACTCGACAACGGTCGCAACTCAATGTTTTCTATGTTCTGTAACGGCATTGAATTTAGCTCGCTGGAGTACGGCGACAACGTCTTACGCGAAGTCGCTAAATATGTATTAAAACATCGTAATACACGTGAAAAATATCCAATTTACATTACCGATGTCGAAGTACCAAGAAATAGTAGCAACAACAGTTCAGAGGGGTGCAATAGCCTGCAAACCATTAATTATTTGGACTATAAAAAAATCATTGAAGATAGGTTAAATGCTGCATTAGGAGAACTTTAGTTATTGCTTTGCAGCTCTTATAAATTCAGCCACCCTATGTCGATACGTATGACTCGCTGTCACACGCTTATAACCTGCATCAGCAATTTTTTTCCAATAGGTAGGATCCTTCAGTAGCCTCTCGTAAATAGAATTAAGCTCTTCCTCACTATGATATACCAACATTTCACTAGTGGGTTCAAAGCATCTTTCTATATCAGGAACCGCTTCATGAACAACGACTGTTTTACAGGCGAATGGCTCGAAACTTTTTTGGTTTAGACCATTAAGCACATGCCCGTCATTTTTAATATTAAGTACTGCTAAGTGGCTACGGAATAATTCAGGTAACTTCTTAAGCGACACTTTATGTGGCATTACATTATGTTTAGAATACCGCTTATAACGCCTCCACCCTCTCCCACTTACCTGGATGGGATTCTTAATTGCCTCCACCACCTGCTCACGAATAGCAGTACGATTAGCAACAAATAACATTTTTTGAATTCTTGCTTGATTGGAAACAGCAAAGGTATCGGTGTCTACAGCGTGAGGCATATAGTTGACTTGCGAATCAAAACCAAGCTCACGATGGTCTAGTATAAATCGAGTATCTGTATAATAAATATTGTCGAACAAACTTGCTGTATAGCGGGCACTTTCACCAAATTTTTCTGTTACCCATGCGATATTAAGACAACCTGGATATTGGCTACGCAAGCGTTCAAATATAGAGGGTGGCACAGTATAACTACACAACGAAATACAGACATCAACTGGCTCCATGGCAATAAACTTTTCAAATCGAGCATCAACATATTTATCATATTGAGACTGCCTGGATTTGTATAGCTTAACCTTCAAATGTTGCAACTGATTATTTCCTGCAACAGAAAACACCCGTGTCTTATGGCCTTCTCTCTCAAATGCAGAACTAACATATTCGGCCCAGCCCCCTATGGTGCCGCTTTTCCCTATCACTATAACATTCATTCTATTTTCCTTACGATAGCCCTTCTCGCAGACATTGGCTTATCCATTGACCAATGAGTAACAGTTGCTCTGAACATACTGAATGGGGCATTGAATATTCTTTCCATACTACTTTATAGCCTGCATTCGTAATCACTGCTGAACTTTTTTTGCCATACTCATAAGCAACAACGGTATCGTCACGTCCGTGCATCATCATTATCTCTAATGTCAAAGGTGCTTTCTTTTCATTCATTAGTGCATCAGGACAAGCTAAATAGGTAGACAAAGCTAAAACTCCAGCAATCTTTCCCGGAACTCGCAAAGCTGTGTGCAATGCAATTACACCTCCCTGAGAAAAGCCTGCGAGAATTATTCGTTCCAGTGGAATTCCTCGTGCCCTTTCTTGCTCGACTAATGCAAGTATTTCATTCTGTGAAATCCTGATTCCTTCCAAATCGAAAGGAAAACTCTCACCGATCCCGTAGATGTCATACCATGCAGGCATTCGCTGTCCACCATTCAAACTCACTGGAAGAATAGGAGCATGCGGAAAAATGAACCGTATAGCAGCAGTGCCAGGGAGCTCGAGCATTGGCAATATATCAGCAAAATCAGAGCCATCAGCTCCGAGACCATGCAACCAAATCACAGAAGCATTAGGTGAATCTGATGTTAATTTTTCAAGGGTTTGAAGGGACATGAGTCATCTTTGTGCTTGCCATTAGAAGTGGCAGTATAAAGACTTATTGCGATCAAGAAAATGCATTCCACCAAAAAATTCAGGGATAAAAACAGGCCGTTCTCCCTACTAAATGCAAGGAGACGCCTGCTATCAATAAAAAATTATTAGCGAATAGCCGTTGCTAATGAATCTTTCATATCTTTGTTGTCACTCCAGCTGATATTAATCTTGTCACCAGATTTACCACCCTTAAAAGTAAAGTGTAGTAATGGATTTTTAGAAACAGCAGGGCCAAACAGTGCTGAAAGAACGGTTTTTCCGTTATGCTTAACAGTCAGCTCCTGGATGAAATGCGCAGGAATTTTCTTACCTGTAGCTTTATCTTTGCGCAAACCTGTTTCCATAGGATGATTAATAATAGCCTTGACAGTAGTCACGCCACCTTTATTTGTTGCTCTTGCTCTATGCGTACCAGCCATGAGACACCTCTTTGATAAAATCGTTTATGTTCGATCAGGATATGGCTTATCCGCCACAACCACCGATGGTTACTTTAACTTCGCGCTTGGTAGTAAATAATTTTCCACCAGAACGTACCACTGCAACTACGTCAGATGTTTTTGCAATTTTAACTCGAGTACGAACAAACGGATTAGTTCCTGCGCCCAGGCCAAAACTTGCAGCCAACGGTGAGTTATTTTTCTTGATCAAAATTGACATTGAATCAACGCCTGGCAAAGAAGTGGAGATGGTAACACCTACTTCAGCACCGTTTTCAGCAATAGGCGGTGCCGTGATTTTGATCGACTTACTATCTACCATTGTGGCATTACCAAATAAACCAGACACTGCAGCATCGATTTTTTTAGCAGTAAAAGCGGACTTAGGCCATGCAGCCATTAATGTTTGCGGGCTAAGTAAACCAGCACCTACAGCGATACCAACAAGACTTGCGCCCAGGGTACCTTTAAGCAAGGTTCTGCGTTTAATATCAGTCATAAGATTACTCCTCTTATTAATAAGATTGTTACTTTCATTATTAATAGCGCAATGTCTATGCCATTGATTAATTATCTATAAATACAACTAGTTACAAGAAATGTGTAAAATTTATACAGTAATATTAACTGCATAATGCACCATTATAATTGCATTATGGTACTCATAAACTTAAATTTTGCTAAGTACTCGTTCACACTAGTCACTCTGAAAATTAAGCCACAACTCAGTCTCACAGACATACTTGCCAGTTAAATAACAAATTGCTCATACAAGATGAACTATACCGCACCTTGGCTAAAGGTCATTTTTAGTTATTATAAACTTCGTTTACTACTCGCAATAACAAACATAACACTAATTGCTAGCACCATATCGAGAATGAGGAGAGTTAGCGCAGGAATGGCCATTACGCTAAAGCTCAAAACTGAAGCTATAATAATAAGAAGAGCCAGAAATCTAAATGCCAGCCTATTTCTCTCAACTTTACTATAAGTGAATTTAAATTTGCCCTTATGTCGCAGCGATAGCCCCTCGAGAATGAAGATTAGAAAAATCGATAACAACACTGGAAACCAATAACTCAATAAAGCAAAACGCAATAGAATTTGATATAAACCATATTGATAATTTTCAGGATAACGATAGGCGTTGGCCCTCATATTTTCCAATTTATTCTTCCTGACAATTGGCAAAGTAGACAAACTATTATCATTGGTACTCTTGAACTTAAAGTAGCCCAACCAAGTCGTTGCTCGCTGCGCTACTCTTGCTGCAAGCTTTTTTCCAAACGCAGATTGAACAGACTGATGCTCCACGACAATTTGCTCACGTGTGTAATTTGGTGTCATGATAAATATGGAAGTACACACTTGACCAACAATAAGAATTACACATAAAAATAGAAGTCGCATTCAGCTTCCTTGTAATACCGGGATTTTACCCTTAAGCAAACTCCCACTCGCAAGCAGGGCAAAATATTCAAGATTCGGCATGCGCCCCAGTACTGACGCGGGCACTAAATCAGTTTCGACCATACTTACACGCTCCCCCCAAGAACTACCCCAATCCAATAAACCTGTGCCACTGCCGCTTGATTCAGATTGTGAACGCATCAATTGTTCGATATGGGTTTTTCCAAATCGTTCTGATACCAACGTTTGAGTCCAGGGGTCGATAATTCGTCCACAGATCAAAGTATTAAGATTCCCTAAAAGCTTCAGCGCATGTTCTTCAGACCCTAAGGCCACCACAAAGTCAGATAAAGTCTGACTCGCCAAATATAAATCGATCCCTGCGCCAGCCCCTTGATTCGCCAACGTAAGAAGGCTTTTATTACAAATACTGTGCGCTTCATCAATAAACAAATTCACACGTGAAAAGTTCTGAGAAAAATTATATCTCTTGGCTGCAACAGCAGCCAAGTCAGCTAAGAGTATTTGTCCAATAGCTGACCCGACTACTGAATCGGCCATACTGTCCAGGCCTATATAAATTATTTTATTTTGCTCAAGAATATCAGAGAAATTTAGAATTTTACTACACTTTGCTTTGCTCGGTGACAACATCTCTCCTAAAGTGCCTGAGCTCAGCTGACTTAATAATGGCACAAGGCTCGCAAGCATCTTAGTCGCATGCACTCGGTCATGCTTATAAAATGCAATCAAGTCATCTATTTCTGGATCTCCCTTTTCACTTGAACAAGACTGGTACTGACCAATAAGGGTTTGCAGCCTGTATTTTCCCCTGGTCTTGCCTTTATCGTCAAAACCAAATAAAAATTGATCTACTACATCTCCTTCTTTCTTGTGCAGTACTTGTTCTTCTATTTCAACACATACTGGTTCAAGCCTTTTACCAAACTCTTCGAGCACTAGCGCCAATAGTTCACCTACTCCATTATCGACATACTTTTTGATACTAAGAATATCTGGAGTTTCACCGACATACAGCAAGCCGGTACTAATCACATTGACCGCTCGCCAGGCAAATGCACTAAACGCATCCTCTCCATCACCTCTAACCACCAAATCAACCAAACGGCTAGCAATTTCCGTTGCTCTGCTGAAGTTTTGCAAAGGATTCAAACAAGTACTTTGCTCCGGAAAAGCCGGATGAAAAAATTCAAAATCTTGTTCTCGGCCACACACTTTAGCCTGTTGTTCAATGAGATTTTTAAGCTCCATATCTCCTTTAGGGTCAATGACGATTATTGCCTCATTGGGTGACCGAAACAGCGCCTGGGTAACCAATAACGATAGGAACCGGGTCTTAATTGCTCGCGTTGTCGCTAACAACAGAGTGTGCCCTTTAAACTGATCAATCGGTACATTAAGTTCATAACATGATTGATTGAGACTTTGTAAATAGCTAAGAGAACCTGCTGCAGCTATATTCTCACCGGAATTTATGTCGCGTCCACTGCTAGACCTAGCTTCTATTCGGTCAGATTCACCTGCATACAAAATGTCATATAGACGAGTAGAATGACGTCTTGACCAAACAAATCCTGTGCCCATCCAGACATACTTATCGGAATCTTTTATATGACTAAAAAGTGTTGAGCAAGCCATTATCTCTGGTCGACCAGGATTGTTATGTGATGTATGTCTTGATACCGTTTTTGTCAATATTTGAAATAGATGTATTCCTGCTCCTACACTCATCACTACAATAACAAATATTGCATAGCTTGATTCACCAATAGGCACTGGAGTAGCTAATACAACCACTAATAGAGACAGCGCCCAACACAATAATATATGCAAAGTAATCCACCTCTATTCACTTAATTAAGAAAAAGGAATCGTAATCTTAACTTTCTGTTACATCTGGATTTATGATGCGTATTTGAAAGGCGCGCAAAAAGCTTCACTTACGGGTGAAGCGGTCCGCCGGCAACCCAACTTCCGGATTTGCTTAATGTGTATGGGCAGTACACATAGGCTATATCTTACGATTAGCCTTGTTGATCGCAGCCGATACTAACGACTACATTTCTGATTAGCACATCTCGCGATATGCTCCACAAAAATCTTATTGGTTCGCAACATCTTCTATATCCTCATAGGAACTGTTGGAGCCACTTTCTAGATTATTTTTTTGACTTTCCTTTTGTCTTGTATGCCACTCGCGTATTTCTTGTGATCGAATGCGCACACTGGTAGCCAGTTTATTCAATCGATCTTGCCATTGGAATGTCACCGATTGTCGCTGCTCATAACTAATTTGCCCAAGTATCACTAAAGGCTCAAACAGACAGAGAAAGCAGTCAAGTTTTTCTATTAGAGCCAAAAACTCCATTGAGAGTCGCGTCGTGATTTTTGCCTTTACACTCAAAGGATTTGACATGGTACACTGCTCCTCGATAGAGGATTTTTGGTATAGATGTTTAAGGCGATCAATATGCAAACCAAGATCATCATTAACCTTGGCAAACATCTCGGAAATTTTATACTCAGCTTTTTCAGCTTTTTCTTGATGCATACGTGCTCGACTAATGATACTAATCGAGAAGGCATGTCTGTCGAGTTGACGAAAATTTTTGCGATATACGTTTTGCGCCTGCTCACTTTGTAATAACAGAGTTTTAATTATGGCAGGACGACTGGAACGCATCTGATCATTTTTAGTCTCATTACTACTCATGCTTTCGCTCCGATCTTTTTAGTGACTCGTACCAGGACAGGAACCTGTCCCGCCTATGAACACTATGGATGAAAAATCGTAGCCGTGCTTAAGCACTTCACAAAGATAAAACCTGACTTCAGGAAAAGTAAGAGGCCACTGACGATACTCTCCTTCAATTAATATTACGGAGACTAATTCTATTCGAACTGCAATGTTCGCCCATTAATCCACGTAAACAACAAAGCTCTGTGTATCAGAGCTTTGTCTATCAAGACTTCTTCATTTGAACAATAGGTCCTTAGATAAGGCTATCACACCGCTAACTACCACCGCACCCGCCAATTGTAATTTTTACCTTTTCTGAAGCGATATAGTATTTTCCGTTCGCCTTGACTAGAGCAACTACTTTCGTTGACTTACGAAGCTTTACTCTACTCTTGATAAAAGGGTCGGTCCCTGCAGAAATGTTAAAGCTGGCAAGTAAGGGGTTCGCGTTATTTTCTGCCAACAGGGTAATTGATTCTACGTTTTTTAGGCCACTTGCCCGCACACGAACACCCACCTCCCTACCCAATTCAGCAATAGGGGGCACGGTAACTTGTATTTTATTAGACCTACTCACTTTACTGTCACCTGTGATTTGTTTAATCACTTTATCAATATTGGTCAGCTTAAATGCAACTCTAGCTTTATCGGTAGCCGCACTTGAGATAGTGGGCATCAATAAAGTAAAGGACACTATGCCCAGCATTAGCGAAACGAACTTTACACTAAACCACTGACCTTTTTTTGTTTTTAACGTAATCATATTGACTCCTTAGATCGACTTATTTGTTGTGATTAACTTTAAATTAAATTTCTCGCTTTAAAGTTGATTAGATAAGTCCTTCCCTGGGAGCTACCCTCCCTAAACTCTACTGAGACGCGATTAGCCCCCGCAACCCCCATCAGTAATTTTCACTTCCTTCGACGAGCTATAATATCTCCCACCAGCTTTTATAATCGCTACCACTTTTGTAGACTTTCGTAGTTTTACTCGGCTTTTGACAAAACTGGTTGTATCACCATAGATTTTGAAACGGGCGATTAGCGGTTGCGTATTGTCTGCCGCAAAAAGCGTAATTGATTGCACATTTTTAAGGCCTTTAATGCTTACCCCAATCCCTACTTTCGAAGCATCTTCAGCAATCGAGGCGGAAGAAATAATCACTTTCTCTGATCGATTAATGCTCGCTTTACCAACAAGCTTCCTAACGGCATCATTTAGTTTTTTCCCATTAAAGACGGGGCTTTCAACAACACCAGAAGCCAGGATCGTCTGAGCTCCCAATATTATGCTAAACATTCCTACCACTAGTGCTAAACCTGTGACTGCACTGCGACGGGCAAGCTGATTAGATCGTAATCTGTTCATATAATTTTCCTCTATCATGTTTGGGTAGTATCAATATCGCAAGCTTTAGGCCATACATAATTAACCTATAAAATCAGTTACTTACATGACTTAACGATTAGAAATCCAGAAAGATAAACCGATAATTGCAACCTGCTATTGCAAAATAAAATGCTTATCGTCGCGTTACAGCAAGGCTGGTACCTTTTACAACGGATGCGTATAATATAGGGATTCCGTTAGTTAGTTATCCATTACCCCGAGGACATCTGATGACTTATAGATTAGTGCTTACGCGTCTGTTATTAACCGTTTTGGCTATTAGCTTAGTAACTGCCTGCGATAAACCTGGCAGCGACGCCCCTAAAAAGAAACAGGATAGCGCTGTCCCTAAAAACAAGACAACCGCCAGCCCAGTAGCGATTGTTAAATCTGATAAAGACGATCCACGCCGAAAGATCGAAACAGCGATTGTGCATGGCTTAAGCCTACTCAACAAAAAAGATATGCAAGCTTTTGTTAGAACCTATATGCCTCCTGAATTTTTACAAAGAATTCAGAAAAACTCGACTATAGAAAAATTCACCAAAAGTATTTCAAAAGAAAGAAAGGGGATATTTCGCAAGTCTCTCACTGAAGCCCAAAATTTAAAACCCTCCTATAATAAGGCCCGTAATCGTGCCACGATAAAATTAAAAGCGCCATCACGACCCTTATCCTTTATTAAGGTGAACGACTACTGGTATATCCGCTAGCTTTCTGTCGACTTAAACCATGACCAGATATCTATTTAAATAACCTCCTGGACTTTTTATGCAGTTAATGAAATTGGACCAGATTTGTCTGGCCTATGGCGATCAAATCATTCTTGATCGCGCAAGTTTACAAATTTGTAGCGGAGATCGTATTTGTCTCGTCGGCAGAAACGGAACCGGAAAATCTACCCTATTTAAAATTATTACCGGCGCCACTAAAGCTGACGACGGTGAAATATGGCGGCCCGACACCATACGCCTAGCCTGTCTCGAGCAAGAAGTCCCCGAGGACTCTGAAAGAACAGTGTATGAGATAGTGTCTAATGGACTTGGTGAAGTCGGCAATTTAATCAATCAGTATCACGAACTCACCAACAAACCCACCTTAAGCGAACAAGACCTCAATAAAATGTCTGACGTTCAGCACAAAATTGAGCTAAGAGACGGCTGGAACCTTAATCAAAAGATAGAATCCGCCATCAGCAAACTAGAATTACCTGCGGACAAGCTGTTAAGCGATTGTTCTGGAGGCATGCGCAGACGTGTAATGCTGGCACAGGCACTGGTCTCTGAGCCTGACTTACTTCTTCTCGACGAACCTACAAATCATATGGATATTTCAGCCATTACCTGGCTTGAAGATTTTCTAAAAAGCTATTCAGGGGCGCTTCTCTTTATTACACACGACAGAACTTTTGTTAGAAATTTGTCAACAAGAATAATAGAACTGGACAGAGGTAACTTGACGTCTTTCGAAGGCGACTATGAATACTACTTAACTAAAAAAGAAGAAATTATTGAAATAGAAAATAAAGCAAATGCTTTATTTGATAAAAAACTTGCCGAACATGAAGTATGGATACGACAGGGCATCAAAGCAAGACGTACCCGTAATGAGGGAAGAGTACGGCGTTTAGAAAAAATGCGGGAACAACACTCACAAAGACAGCAAGTTAAGGGCAAGGTTAATTTTAAACTCGACAGTGGCGACAGTTCAGGAAAAATTGTTACCGACGTGCTCGAAGTGAACTTTTCTTATGAACAACAGTTGCTCATCAATGATTTTAGTTGTCGAATTATAAGAGGAGATCGCATCGGTCTTATTGGGCCTAATGGCTCAGGCAAAAGCACATTACTCAAAATTATTCTTGGTCAATTAACACCTGATGAAGGCATAGTAGTCGTTGGCACCAAGTTAGAAGTCGCTTATTTTGACCAACATCGTGAACAACTGGAAATGCAAAAAACCGTTCGCGATAATATTAGCGATGGCCAGGACTATGTAATGGTCAGAGGAAAATCCGTCCATGTCGTTAGCTACCTCAAAGACTTCCTGTTTCCTCCGGACCGAATCAATTCAAAAGTAAGCATACTATCGGGTGGTGAACGCAATCGCCTGTTACTGGCACGTATATTTACTCGCACCGCCAACCTACTGGTACTGGATGAACCCACTAATGACCTGGATGTTGACACCCTGGAATTACTTGAAGACTTACTGTCAGAATACGATGGGACTTTAATATTGGTAAGTCATGATCGCACCTTTCTTGATAACGTAGTCAGCAGCACCTTAGTCTTTGAAGATAACGGAAAGGTTAATCAATACGTCGGTGGTTATGCCGACTGGATTCGACAAAGTAAAAACAAGCCTGCGCAGATCACCGACAAACAAACTAAAATTAAAAAAAAACCTGCAACAGAAATTAAAGCAGGAAAAACTAAACTTGCCTATAAAGACCAGCGAGAACTAGACTCACTTCCAGATAAGATAGAAAAAATAGAAAATACAATTTCCGCGCTTGAACTAGTAATAGGCGAAACTTCATTTTATCAGCAAGATACTGATACGATTAGCAGTACCCTTGCAAAGCTCAAGGTGTTAAAAGAAAATCTACACGCTAGCTATCAGCGCTGGGTGGTGCTCGATGCCAGTTAATTTTGATCTTTCAAACCGCCAACATATCACGCACGTTACTTTAGTGTGTTTTCTAAAAACATACTAACCCTACAATCTGATTTGTGATTCACTTCTCAGAACAGGTAAGCTTTTTTTTTAAGAAAATTGGTAATATTACGTCATTTAAGGGTTAAATAACCAAATCGAAATAGACACTTGTTATTTAACCGTTAAATCAACAGCTTAAAGAAAACTAATACTACCAGATTTATAGTTCAGACAATTATGCCACTCACATGAAATTTTCGAATGTACTGACATATAATTAGTAGTTAACCTCCATTCCTGTATAATTTGTGTGGGCTCGTATTCCCATTAGCTCACTACACTTAATATGAGCAAGCATTTATCTGCAATAAAAAAATGTACGTCACATCAATATTTCCAATATAGATAGAAGTTTATTGGCAGGCCCAATAAATTATAAGGGATAATAAGAGGATATAAATATGATTAAAGATTTTTTTAATGGCCGTAACATAAAGGCTGCACTACTAATTTTTGTTTCGATTGCCGTAGGAACTTTCAGTGTTAACTCTGTTGCTTCTGACAAAGCCGGAGCAAAGAAAGGCAAAATTAAGTTTCGTAAACATACCCATTGCCATCGCCACCAGCATAAGCATGGCTGGACTAAAAAAACACGCAAGGTACACAACCATAGACATTGCCATAATCATATTCATTTTTACCGCAACCCTCGCCATGGCTACAAACTAGGTAAAGGTAAACTGCATAAGGCAACCATTCATAAGGATCACCATTCTTCTAAAAGAAGAAAGAAACATAAAAAGAAATAGAAACTTAACCGCTTTGCGGAAAATAAGAAGCCATACTCTTTTGAGTATGGCTTTTTTTATAGTGCTACACTTTTAGTTTATTTCGAGCCGTTACTGCAAAGAAATGCTCCACCCTTTTTAGAGCTTTAAACATTCATGATGTTATTGATCTACAATCTTTTGCTGCACCCGCTATTAAGAATTCTAACTCCTCTGCCGTTACTTATTTAGTACCAGATTTTATTGTACTTGAACGTAATTTTTCAGGTATAAATAATGCAAGAACCATTGTAGGAGAACTTCACTTGTATATAGAAAATTTGTAAAACTGTTATAAATTAGTGATTTATACAGGGACGTCTCAACACTTTTATTGTCGTTTTTAAAGAGTATATGGCAACACGGCAAGCTTTGTGTTGATAAACTGGCAAAATCAGTAGATTTTTTTAAGGGAATAGCATGCTTCATAAAAACTCATCAATATCAGGTTTTCATTTGCTTGGCTGGTTGCTGGCTTTTGTATTCTGCTCCGCAATCTGGGGAATGATTGCTGGCGCTATCGCATACCAATACAATATGCCGTTTGACTTTTTCCAGCTTGTTAATGGATCTAACGAATTATTCCATTGGTTTATTTTGGGTATGAGTTATGGATCAGCCATTGCTGTAGCCTTAATTTTGCTCGAAAAATTTGGAGCCTACAATCCTGTTATTGCCTTTGTTATTCTAATGAGTGGTATAATTCTGTTTACTGATATGTTATTTGGTCGCTCATCACTCGCACATTCATACCATCAGATCTGGTTGCTAGTGGTCCCGGTAGTTATTATCAGAGACGTGGTCACCTATGTTTATCTACGCGATCTATATGATGACTCAGATGAAATACATGAAATCGATATTAATTGCAAAACGATTGAGGAACATGATCTTACCTCTACCCCGGCAGCTGACATCGAGGAATTTAATGGCATTGATGAAATTGCGCGCGAAATGTCCGCTGAAGCAGCAGAATACGGAAAAAGCAGAGCCCAATTTCTCCGCGCGTGACAGCTAAAATCACCCCACTTTAATTAGATAATATTGAAACAAAACTCAATACCTGATAGAATTTGTCGGCTATTAATCAGGAATTCAGAGGTAATATATAATGCACGCAACAGTTCAAGGCAAAGAGATTCAACTTAGTGAGGCAGGATGGCTAGAAAACCTTGACGAGTGGAGCGAAGAACTTGCCGCACATATCGCTGTTAATGAACAAATTCCTGAATTAACTGAAGAACACTGGGACATAATCAAGGCCGCCAGAGTATTTTTTCATGATAATAGGGTTGTGGCTGAACCTAGAGTTTTTTCTAAGCTAATGAAAGAGAAATTTGGTAAAGATCGTAGCAGCCAAAAATATATCTACTCGTTGTTTCCAACTGGCTTAATAAAGTGTGCTAACAAAGTGGCAGGTTTGCCTCGACCAAAAGGCTGTAGCTAACTCACAAAACACCTAATTGCCGGTTTTTCTATAAATATCCCTGAAAAACCGGAAAATCAAAAATATTTACTGCAACACGTCAATTAAATATCAATTGCCCCTTCAAATTTCTCTATTTATTCGTTATAAATACGTAGAAGGCTTATTTTATAATAATATATAAGTAGCCATAATTTTACTTCATGCAGGATATTTGAATGTCAGAACAATATAGCCTCGAGGAAGAGATCCAACACGCGCATACTGCCTATCAGAATCGCGATTATGAAAGTGCTGTCTTTCATATCGCCGGCGCACTCGCGCAAGATCCCGTTAATAGCGAAGTATTAAACCTGTTTGATGTCGTATTATCTGAAGCTCCTGATTCTCATATCCTCATAACGCTTAACGATAACAACTTTTATGGGGAAGTCATTGCCTCCGCTTACATTAAAGCAAAAGACAAAGATTATGAGACAGCAATCAACTTAATTACCCAGGTATTCACGCAATTTCCGGAACTTGAACTGGAGTTATGGCTAGACAAGTGGCTTACTGATGCAAGATTTTGCGCAGTGAAGGTTAACATTGACCCTATTATTGCGTTCTTAAACGGGCTGATTGGCGACACACAAGAACGCATTCGCCTACGCCCTGCCGAAGTACTGTTTTACAAGCGTTTCACACGCTTAATAATGACCCTCGAAAAGTATTATTACGACTACCCCGAATTATTGGTATTAGGCGCTAATATTTTACGGCGTGCTGAGCGATACGAAGAAACACAACAACTCGCCGCCGCGCGCTTTCAAAAAAATCCAGAACCAGCAGCTGCGATTGCACAAGCAATGGCCTATAGAGCCGCTGGTCAATATAACCGTGCAATCCAGTCGTTTGAACAAGCATGGAAAATAGACCCTGACCCATTGTTGTTTATTGAGATGGCTAAAGCCAAATGGGATGCAGGCGGTCAAAAAGCAGCGGCTAAATTTCTTAAAAAGGGCTTAAAAAAATCAGAAGATCAATTTCAAAATAATCAGGAATTCAGCCTGATGCAGCGCTATCTGAAGTCTGACCCGGATCTCATCAATATATTAGGGCAGGATGTACGACCTGATGACTTTATTAACCTAATTACCCCCCTACAAGGTTATTTATTACCCGTCAGAGATGCTTCATTGACCAGTTTGGCATCAGTCGATCGCGATGAATTTCGAGGTCAATCTATTCAAATAGCAGTTAATTGTATTGAGCCTCCAAGCGTTCGGCTTGCCCTTGCTATGGCTACTTCTGGCGACCATAATATTTCTGCCTTAGAATATTTATTCGATGATATTCCAGCAAATGATCCAAGAGCGACACACAACAACCCTGAGATTAAAGCTTGGGGTTATGAAGGATCTGTTCCGTTTCAACAATGCAAACAACCGAGTCACACGCTGGTTGCACTCGTACTAAACCTCGCTCATCAGGAGTTCTATTTACCACGCTGGTGGTCTCAAGCAAAAAAATTGATGATGGGGCACTCTATGAACCTTCAGGGTTTCATTGGGGTAATGGTTTATCCACCTGACTTACCCGTCGATATGCAAGACAAATTAGAGACTGGTCAGTGGTTGAAACATGTACAGATTTCTGCTGCGCTGCTTATTGCAGCGTCCGAAAATCAATGGAAAAAATCTGTTAGAAGAGAAATATTACTAAGCTTAATGGATGGTCCCATTGATTGGGTCACGGAAGCGGTATTAATGGCTTTAACTGAAATTAGCCTGGACCACCCTGAATCTGTAGCCGAAATATCACACGCAATGGAATCGCTTGCTGACCGCATTCCAGATACTGGCTATTGGAGCATCTCAGCAACGCTGCCCATTTGCTACAAGCGCCTACCAGGTAGGCCTTATTACATCATCAATTCGATGAATAAAATGCTATCGCGCTATCATGACGCTGTTGCAGTCCTAAGCCCACCACCAGAAGAACAGTCCATTGAAGATTCAATTGATGAAACGATAGAAGAATCACTACAGCATCAAGTGGATATTAATGACCACGATTTTGATGACACTGATCCTTCCAAACAAAGATCTGAAAAAGAAGAAATTTCTACGTGCAAATTAGATAAGAATATCAGCGAAAACAAAGTAACAACCAACAGCATCCCACCCTAGTATTTAGAATGAAATTTTCTTAGAAAATAGATAAATATTCGTGACCTGAACATTCATAAAAAATGGTCGAAAAAAAACTGGTTGATCTTGATTTACAAGAACCCAACCAGTCTTTAATTTTATTAAGAAACTAAACCAGTAAATTAATCTTCAACTTCAGGTTTTTCTGGCTTTTCTGTTTCTACAGCATTGTCGTCATTGCTGTTATCATCATTTCCATTGTCGTCATTACTGTTATCATCATTTCCATGAGTGCTATCATCATTTCTGCTGTCATCATTTGTAGTACCGTTGCTGTCTACATCATCTTTGACATCATCCGAAACCGCCAGTAAAAGAGAAGACCGGGTCGCCACATCAGTACTTACAGTAGAATCACTGATAGACATGGTTGCCGGTCCAAAAGTCGCGTTGGCGTTGAGTGAAACTGACAGAACTAAAGCAAGTCCTGTTAAAATTTTATATGATGATTTCATAACATTACCTCTATATCTAATTAGGTTTTAATAGCTCCCTTAAATATATAATTAAGTACCTCTAGCACCTAATCATTCCGTGGGAATCATTCCCGCATTGATCTTGTGACTAAGTATGCGTGTGAATATTTCCCACGTCAATTATTTTCGTGGGAATCTTTTACATTTTTGAGAACGACGTCACAAACCATTTGACCCAATATCTAATATCAGTTATAAAACAATGGGTTATAAAAAATTTGAATCATATTTAGTGGAATATTTTCCCACAGAAGATTACACTTAACGTTATGTCATATAAAGAAACTAACGACAATCCAATTCAGGCCGGCGCACAACCGCCAGCAGTTGTGCGCGCACTAAAAAAGTTACTTCGACCTTTAGTCAAACTTTTATTGTCTCGGGGCATCACCTACCCTGTTTTCTCTTCATGGTTAAAAGGTATATTTGTAGAGGTTGCTGAAAATGAATTCACACTACCTGATAAACCGCAAACAGATAGCCGCATTAATTTACTCACTGGCATTCACCGTAAAGATGTAAAGCGACTGCGTTCTGAACCCATTGACAGCGACAACACTCCCGCGAACGTTTCTCTTGGTGCGCTGTTGGTAGCAAAATGGAGCGGTATGGATGAGTACCTGGATTCAAGCGGACATCCAATGGCATTGCCTCGTCAATCAAATAGCGATGAGCCATCTTTTGATCAGCTCGTCGCAACCGTTAATAAAGACATACGCTCAAGAGTCGTCCTTGATGAATGGCTTCGCCTGGGCATTGTTCATGTTGATGAAAAAAAATTCGTCCACCTTAATACCGAAGCATTTATTCCTGAAAAAGGAATAGACGAACTAGCCTATTATTTTGGGCGTAATTTACATGACCATATATCTGCTGCAGCACATAACTTGTCGGATAGCTCAAAGAAATACCTCGAAAGAAGTGTATATTATGATCAGCTGAGCCAAGAATCTGTATTAGAACTGGAGAAATTATCAGAACAACAGGGTATGCAAGCATTACAAGCGCTCAATAGAAGAGCCCTTGCCTTGCAAACGGTTGATGCCGAAAAAAGTGGTGCTCTACAACGTATTAACTTCGGTATTTATTTTTATAATTCAGACACGGATGAAGACAGTGATAGCCAATAGACAAAAAAATTCGACTCCATTTGCGTTGATTTGTTCACACTACATAATGCTATGTGCGCTTATCCTGATAGTAGCGCTATCTCCTCTTCATAACGCTTATTCAACCACTAGCGGTAAAGGTATCGGTGGTACAGGTAAACAAGCTAGTAACATAGGGGGTACCGGTAAACAGCAACGTGAAAAAGGAATTGGCGGAACGGGTAAAACTGCAGACAAAGGTATAGGAGGCACGGGCAAGCAATTTGTTGAAGGATCCGGAATTGGCGGCACTGGAATTATCGGTACTATTAGTGCCATTTCTAATACCAACACTATTAAAGTAAACGGTATCCAAGTAACTCTTGATTCCGCTACAGCCCTTTACATCAATAGAGTACGCTCAAACACAAACAAACTACGCATTGGACAACGTGTTGCTCTTTATGCAAACAAAAACAATAGACGCCTTATTGCAAAACGAATTGATGTTAATTATGACTTAATTGCTGTTATCCAATTCACTAACCGTCAACGCTATAGTTTCCTGGCTGCAGGTCAGACTGTCTTATTGCATAAATCAATCAGGCAACAAATCAGGAATGCAAAACCTGGTCGTACCGTTTTTGTCAGTGGCTTACGCAAAAACAACGGCACTCTCATCGCTACCGCCGTGAGTTTTAATAATAGTAAGCTCAGACTTAGTCATAACAAAGTACAAGTGAGTGGCAGGCTGAGAAAATTTGGTCGTAATAGTTACTATTTAAATGGCTTATCAATAAAAGTAAAATCGGGTCAATATGTGAAACTTAACAATCGTATGGTCACAGTGACTGGTCGTCAAACGAAAAAGGGCTTTCAGGTTCAAAAAATAACACGACGCCCTACTATTCCTTTTGGCGGAAGTTATAAACATTTATTACTTGAGGGCTATTTATCTAAATCACTAAACCCTAATATTTTAAGCTTGAATGGCACTTCAATATTTCTCAACAACAAAACAAACATACTAGGGGCACCTAAAGCTCAACTCGTCACTGACACGCGGGTATATATAGACGTTTACCTTGATTCCAGTAACCGTCTAACCGCAGATTCAGTACGGTTCAGTACAGACCGATTCGATCGACGCGACGTCATCACTCCGTCACAAAAAGATGGAAAAAATAATGAAGTAGGCTCATCAGACGATAATATTAAGTCTAAAGAAAAAAACCAGAATAATAATGATGACAATAAGAATGACGACAGAAATAGTTTTGGTAATGATGACGCAAATGCTAATGATGATGCTAATGGTGATGCTAATGATGACAATAGTTCAGAGTCAAAAGAAGCGCCAGAGGCTCCTGAGCCACCCGAACCCCCTGAGCCCGCTCAGTCTTGATATAAAAATTGGTAAAACTTAATCTACTGGGTCTTCAGAAATCTGATTATATTGTTGAAGCTTACGCCATAAAGTCGATTTGTTAATTTCAAGTGTGGCCGCTGTCTTTTCCCTGTTACCATTGTATTTAGTTAACACTTTTACGATGTAGCGTTTTTCCAGTTCATCTAATGAGGGGTAATCCACATCGATACCATTTCCATTAATAATACTGTTAATACCCGACGATAACTCATCCACTTCCAAAATTTCACTATCCGCAAGCGCTATATGGCGTTCGACAAGATTCCGTAATTCACGTACATTTCCAGGCCAATCATAATCACACAAGCGGCTCATGGAAGCGGAGCTAAATCCCGTGATCGTTCGTCCATATTGATGACTTAATTGATCTACAAAATGTTGAATGAGTTCAGGCACATCATCACGTCGATCTCTAAGTGGCGGTAAAATCGTTTTGACTACATTTAAGCGATGGTACAAGTCATGACGAAATCCACCGCTTGCAACCATTTGCTCGAGGTTACGATTAGTCGCCACAATAAAACGTACATCAATACTAATGGGCTTTACACCACCGACCTTGGTGATTTGTTGCTCTTGTACAACTCGCAATAATTTAGTTTGCATATTGTCTGAAATATTACAAATTTCGTCTAGAAATACAGTTCCACCAGAAGCGGCTTCAAGTAAGCCTTGCTTACTCCCTGTCGCTCCAGTAAAGGCCCCTTTTTCATGACCAAACAATTCACTTTCAAGCAATGTATCTGACAAAGCACCACAATCAATTACGATAAATGCTTTATCCATATTCTGGCTTTGATTATGAATAGCTCTGGCCACCAACTCTTTACCCGTTCCAGATTCACCCTCAATAATCACGTTGCAACGGACGTCAGCAATCTTATCAATAAGAGAATAGATATCTTGCATGCATGTAGATTTACCTAGCATCCCATAGCGTTCTTTTTCATCACGCAATTGACGCTTGAGCAATCGATTTTCTTGCTTTAAACGGCTATGCTCAAGCCCACGCTCTATCAGAATCATTAATTCATCCATATCAAATGGCTTTTTAATAAAATCTGAAGCGCCTAAGCGCAGTGCATCAATAGCATTATCAACAGTAGAATGGGCTGTGATTATTATTACAGGTATCAGTGCATTCTGCTCGCGTACCTCACGCAACAATTCTATGCCGGTCATCCCAGGCATGCGTAAATCTGTCACAATAAGATCCGCTGTATTCTCACTAAAGAACTCTAATGCTTGTCTGGGGTCTCGAAAAACTCTTACGCCAAACGGAGCATCTTCTGCAAATCGCAGCATAAGTTCACCCGCTTTTGGATCATCATCAATAAACAAAATTAGAGGAATGTTATTCATACTATTATTTTTACGCCCGATTTTTGGAAGCTTCTCTGGTCAGAACAGCTTTTATCAGAATGCTTTTCCCCTATACTATCAGTAACGATGATATACCTCCAGCCAAGCGCTATAGCGGCAACGTCACGGTAGCCGTCACGCCTGCTTTAGGGTTATTTTCAAGGGTTAATTTCCCGTTATGATGTTCAACAATACCATGACTAATGGCTAAACCAAGGCCAGTCCCCTCCCCCTCACCTTTGGTTGTAAAAAACGGATCAAATATTTTTTCACTGTATTCATCAGACAAGCCTTCACCACTGTCTATTACCTGAATAATTAAAGTGTTCTCTTTTTTAGTGACGCGAACAATAATATCACTATCATTATTACTGGCATGAATCGCATTGAGTACTATATTGACCAACACTTGCTGCAATTGACCACGATCACCATTTATCTCACTATCTTCCTTAATATCGCTAATCAAATTAATGTGCTTGATTTTAGCTGATTGCTGAAGCAATCTCAGAGTTTCTTCAATCCACGATCTTATCTCAATCAATGAATAACGGGGAGGCACCTGTCTTGCAAAATCCAGAATACCTTGAATAATTTTTGTTGCCCTATCACCCTCTTCGCGCAAAGATTCAATATCTAACCTTAATCGTTCGTCACCCTCTGGGACATTGCGTAAAATTAATTTACTTAATGACATAATATTATTCAATGGATTATTAATTTCATGCCCGATCCCCGCTGCCATTTGTCCAATGCTTGCCAACTTAGCGCTGCGTAATAACATTTCCTGAGTTTGTTCAACATGATCTGCCATATAATTGAAAGAGTTCTCTAATTGTTGAATTTCTTCAGCCCCTTCTGAATTCACTCTTATATTTCTATTTCCATCAGCATATTCTTTTAAACTATCCGCCATATGTATTACCGGACCCGATATCTTGCGCGCTCCCATGTGTGCTATAAACAAACTAATTAGTAAGGCAATGACTGCCATATATATTACGCCTTTACGAATTTGATCAAACGGCGCCGTTACCTCCGTAAGATCAATCCTTATGGCAACTACCCAGGACACAAGGCGATTAGTATAGGGAAAAGCTTCATGATAAAAGGTTCGGTATAATTTCCCTGTTCCATAAAAGCTTCCGTCAGGCTTACTATGTACCGCCTCCCATAAACGCCCTCCTGCCATTAACTGTAACCGCATGGGTGCGGATTTTATTTTACTAAAACTAATCCCTTGCAAGTCATCATAAAGAACTAGACCATCTCGCTTTTTGTTATCAGGATTTAGCTCTGAAATTAATAATGACCCTTGATGAATACGCGACGCATGATTAAGGACACTATCAATTTGGCTGCCGTTAAATGTTATGGCCAAGTACCCTACATGCTGCTTGTTTAACACGAGGGGTATAACCGCATTTAACATGGGCATTCCGCGCAAACCTGTCCAATCTACTTTGCTTTGTGGCATCAATAGAAAACTCACTTCATCTTCCGGCAAATTGCGTAACTTTCTTTTAATTATTTTGGGGTTTGCATCTTCCTCGATAAAGGGACTGCTTTCGTAACCATCTTGTTTTAACGTAACAGACCGCCCCTCTTTCACCATGATCAAAGTATTATTATCTTTATCAAGCAACCTAATCGTTTTAAAACCAGGTACGGCTAATTGGAACGAAGCAAGAAAACGACTCAACCTGCGACTTGCCAGGAAATGGCGACTGTTAATGTTTCCGCGGTTAATTGAATCAAGAACCAATGTGTAATTTCTCACACTTTGTAATCTACTGAGATCGAGAATGACCTTTCGCTCATAATATAAACGCCGCTTTATTTCCGACACAATAGTGTTAAGACTCCTGGTCACTTGCTTGGCGACATCTTCCTGATAGCGCGCTTCGCTATAGGTGGTCACCACAAGCACTAAAAAGACTAACGGAAGTAACGTTGCAAAAGTTACCCATAAAAATATGCTTGTTTTAAGTTTCAATGCCTATATCCGGCGTGATTCGTTCGATCATAAGATTCATCGTCTTTACTTACCTCAAGAACAGCAAAAAATCCTTATATCCATAAAATCCGGGTTGGACTCAGGCTCGAATCCGTTATAATACCGCAATGTCTACTAGTCTACTCTATCGAGGTAAGCCGTGAAATTTTGTTGGGCGAGAGCTTTATTATTTGGTGTTATTGCCGTGTTCGGCATTTCAGCCATGATAACCGCTTGTGGGCAAACAGGTCCTTTATATCTCCCTGGAGATATCGAAAAAGCAAAAAAATACGATAAAAAACAAAAGACTACTTCACCCACCACACAATAGCAGTAACCTACATGGATCACTTTTCATATCGTCAAGGTATACTTTGCGCAGAAGACGTATCACTAGAGCAAATTGCTGATCAATTTGATACCCCCTGTTATGTTTATTCTCGAGCCACCATAGAAAGACACTGGTCAGCATTTGATCAGGCTTTTAGTGAACAAACGCATCTGATTTGCTATTCAGTGAAAGCCTGCAGCAATATCGCCATACTAAATCTATTGGCAAAGTTAGGCTCCGGGTTTGATATTGTTTCTGGAGGTGAACTTGCCAGGGTCATTAAAGCCGGTGGTGATCCAGCGAAGGTTGTATTTTCGGGTGTAGGGAAATCACGCGCTGATATTCAGCAAGCATTACGAATGGGAATCCGTTGTTTTAATGTGGAATCACCTGCAGAGTTGGAAAGAATTAATACACTTGCTGAAGCAGAAAATAAAATAGCGCCTATCTCTCTTAGAGTGAACCCGGATGTTGATGCCAAAACACATCCTTATATTTCTACTGGCTTGAAAGAAAATAAATTTGGCATTGAAATGGAATATGCTTTAGAGCTGTTTCAACACGCTAACAGATTGCCACACATAGAAGTATCAGGAATTGATTGCCATATAGGCTCTCAACTAACAGAAATAAGCCCGTTTCTTGATGCACTCGATCGTGTATTACTCGTCGTTGATGAACTAAAAGAACTTGGTATTGAACTCCAGCACATTGATATAGGCGGAGGACTCGGCATCCGTTACCAGGATGAAACGCCACCTGCACCAGCCGAGTATGCCAGTGCAATCGCTAAACGAATGGGAGATCATACGCTTGAAATCCTGCTTGAACCTGGACGCGCCATTATGGGCAACGCGGGTATTATGTTAACACGAGTAGAATATTTGAAATCGAATGGTCGCAAGAATTTCGCCATTGTGGACGCCGCAATGAATGACCTCCTTCGCCCCTCGTTATATGATGCCTGGCAAGATATTATTCCTGTGCGCGAATCGGGTTATGGCATCGCAAAAGAATATGACATAGTCGGGCCAGTTTGTGAAACGGGTGACTTTTTAGGAAAACAACGGACATTAGGTCTTTCAGAAGACGCCTTGCTTGCCGTACGTTCTACAGGCGCTTATGGTGCCGTGATGAGCTCTAACTACAATACTCGCCCGCGCGCACCTGAAATTATGGTGGATGGTGACCAAGCTATTCTCATTCGTAAGCGCGAGCAGGTCGAAGAGCTTTTCCAGAATGAGTTCATACCCACCTCTGATTAAGCTCGTTTATTCACGGACTTACCTTGTACGCCTAATCAATATAAACTCTCCAGTATTTTTTACTGAACATTCACTGAATACTGACCCCTCCATATTAAGCGTGCGTTAAGTGCTCGCTTGATAGAATATTTGTACCTTGAAGCACTGGTCTTTCACAAAGAAAAAGGGGTACAACATGAGCTTCCTTAAATTACGCTTTTCGTTACTGTTTATTATCGCCACGGCTATAGTGGCAATAGTGAATTAAAAAATTTGTACTTGGATCAGGTCTAATTTCGAAAAATACTGCTGTTATCCTGAATTCTAATAAGGATTTTAATCTCCTTTATACCCTAACATTTCGCTTCAAAGGCTGTTGTCTCTTGACACAATTCAACCACTGGCGCATCATTCATTTATACTTTAAGTAGGTAAGCACGGATACACAGATATTTGGCTAGAATTCTTACTTAACAACACAACCCAAAATAGCCCCTATATGCGCGATACAGCTTTACGTTCAAAAGTAATACATTTAGTACCTGAAAAGCCCTCCTTTTCATTTAAGGATGGAACTGAATCAGTCACTCTTAACTTTGATGCACGTTATTTGTTCGAGCATCGGAAAAGTCACTTTACAAGTAAAAGTAACGTTTGGTTATTACATGATTTATCTCCATTATTGACTCCTCAATGTACCGTCAGTGAAAACCTAAACCGACACTTATCGCTAGCAGCTATATTGGGATTATCCGCAATAGTAGTGTTGTTTTCTGCATTAAGACCTTTCATGCCTTTACTGGCACCTGCGCTTGCTATGTCAGCATTATTTTTTGCCTGTCTTACAATATTTGATATAAAAAGAAAATTTTGGATTTGTATCAATGATGATGATGGTTTAATTAATACCCGAATTAGATTAGGTGCAAACAACGAAACGGTAAGTGCAAACCGCCAGGTTTTCGAAACCAAACTGTCTGAAGCGATCGAAGCAGCAAAACAACAGGAATATTATAACTTTGATTGAATACTTAAGGAGCCTCTGATTAACAATTGAAATGACTATAAATAAAAACGATCATGTTTATAGTGCTATTAACTGATTGCGGCAACTAGCAGCCAAAGCACCATAAACATAAATCGACTCTCACCTTGATCCCTGGTGAGCACAGCAGTATTCGACCCATACGACTGAAATCAAATACTGTTGTTTAAGACCAATATTAGAACCTCTGGCTCTGAGCACTAATGGGAGAAAGACCGAGGCCAATCCTAAAAGTTCTAATATCGATACCTGCTGTGTCAGAGTTATAACCCGATAATAATTACCCGGTCAAACCCAACAAATTTTTAACGCTATCGCATCTAAGTTTTAGATGCTTTTTCCATTAATAGCCAAAAGCATATTCATATGGCCTTTAATGTTAATCAAAATACGCTTGCTACTACCGATAGAAAAGTCAGGTTGCAGTGAAGCTTTTCGGTACAAATCACCATACTGTAACCACAAGCGGAAAATCTCCGGTTGTGACAATTCTTTTTTTGTCCCATTCATAGAGGCTTTATAAACACTAATTATTTTAGTCAATGAACTTGCCTCTAAAACCAATAAGTTACTCTGTAAAGAGTATTCTGCCACTAAACGATTACTCTCGATGTTAAGATTATCAAGAACATCAGTCATTTTTTCGTTAAATGATGTCACTGCAAATCCAGATAGGATAAAAAATAGCGCAACCATTTTGATAACTCGTAATGTCTTAAACATCGTTCTTGCCTCTGGTGGTATATTTAGTTAATTTGTAAGTCCTACTCCTTTCAATATGACTATACTTTAACAAGAGTCTACTGAATCAAGTCTGAATTGAAATTAAACGTCAGCTGAACGATGAATTTTCTTAATAAAATGGTATTAAATTTTAAATTTATATATATCAGTGGCTTATGATAATATTTAAATCGAGTTCTTGTGATGGTGGTATTATTATGCGAATAGTTAAGGCAGCTCGCCACTGGTTCAGCCGCGATTCCCTTAAGATATCTGTCTCGTATGATTAAAATTTTACTAAAAAAAACCCGCGTTCGCGGGGTTTTTTCTAGGTAACATAAGCAGTAAATAATCCACTAAAAACTGTCTGTTACCTCTTACACTAGCGATTGTTATTACCCTAATAATTTAAGAGCACAATTTTTAAGTAATTAACAAACACCTTTTCTTACCTTATTAATAGTACCTGCGGCTATAGTCTTCACCATATCGATAACGCTCATAACCACGCCCATTAAATGCCCTAAAAGTATTATGAAAACTACTTTGTACACGGCGTATATGCTGGCCAATATGAGCCTCTCGATAACCGTTATAACGATCATCTCTATAAGTCAGTTTTCTCATTAAATGATCATACCGGAACTTTAAAGTAGTAAACTTGCGGTGAATAAGCGATCGAGAGTGACCTTTTTTCACAGCCCATTTAAGACTTCGCGCCGCATAGGCAAGATTTCTCGCATCGTTAATCGCACTACGGCTCCGGTAAAAATGCGACTTTCCGAGATTATTGGAAAGTGACCAGGATTCCTTCTCAAGCTTGAGCACTTTATGATACAAGTTAGTATCATAGGCAAGTGCACTGCTAGCCCAGGACCCTAAAAATAACGCCATTAATACTGGTAAAAATCTAGATATATTTTTCATTAAAATCTCCCTTTTCATTTCCTTTAGTGTAGTAATTTTCAAGCACTATAACTATTGTAATCTGAATCTTGGCTGAACGGGAGAGGAAAATGAAACAAGCATTATTTAAATTAAAATCATTGTCGTCAAAAGTAACACTTTAATTTATTCCTTTTAACTCATTGATTAAAAGCATAAATAAATACTATTAATATTTGCAGAGATAAATAAACTGCAAATATCAAATTCTATCTTTTACTTTTTATCTTTATCTTTAATAAATTTCTCTATTATGCTGGCAGGTACTGCTCCTGGCTGCTGCCCCATCAACTTACCATTACGTGCGAATATCATTATAGTTGGAGTACCTAAAAATCTCTTGGTACTAATCGCCTTATATAAAGAGGAAAATATTCCCTGACTTATCAATAAATTAGGGAAATTAACTTTGTGCCGCTTAATAAATGCTTGTGCTTTATCCTTACCTTCTGGCCCATCCACCGAAATACCTAGTACTGTAGCCAGCTTGTTCTTATTCTTTTTATGGAAAGCCATATATTGGCTTACTTCCTTATTACAAACATGGCAATCATTTCGCCATACCATAATAATCAACCACTTACCTTTTCCACGCACATCATTTAAAGAGTACTTTTTTCCGTCAAAATCAGAAAATGCCTTGTAAGTAAAAGGATCTAAGTCCGTCTTTGCTTGAACACTAGACATAAAGAATATTGGCAATAACACCAATAGCCACGAGTTCCACACTTTCATTTCATCAACCTCCACTCATATTATCTTATAATTTGGGCATTAAAAAAGCCCGGTTAGAACTTTTTTATGTACACAGTCACTATGACTCCGTAAACTGCAAAAAGTTTAATCCGGGCTCTATATTATCATTATCAGCAGTATCACTGACGTGAATTTAACCTACTTTTTTTAACTTTTAGAAGATCCATGTTAACTGTAATGCAATTCGATTGTCAGTACTCTCAACAATTTTAGCAACATTACTGGTTACAACTGCAGCGGAGCCTGTCGTTAAACCACCAGTAGCGGTATAAGCATTAGGCGCTTCAATCTCTCTTAAAGTATAATTTAAGCTAAGCCTTGTCTTACGATTCAATCGATAATTAACACCAAATGTAACCTCTTTAAATATTCGCTCATTACCCTGGTTTACATTGGCATTCCGGTTCCCCAATAAATCATGGCGCGCATAACGCATACCAAAGTCCCATTTTCGATTTAGGTAAAACCCATAATCGATACTAATTCCACGCGACTTATTCCCTTTCTCCGCAGCATATTGAAGATTTCCACTCTGAAAATTTCCTTCTGCTACACCGCCTGCAGGAGCAAGAAATAACATACCATCAGCAAACAAAAATTCTGCTCCTATCCGATGCTTATATTTACCTCCAAACAATTTACCTAATGCCTGCACTCCAAATCCGTATCGTAATCGATCATACTCAGCACCGGTAGTATCACTGGAGAATTCGCGTTTTCCCCCTTGATACCAACTATATAATTTGACGCCATTTTTAAAAGGGCCTCTACCACCTGGCAAATTGTAATCGGCTGAGGCATAAAGATATAAATCAACATTACTATTGTTATCACTACTTTCGCCAATCGCCTGGCCACGTCCCAGCATTACTGCATAGCTGTAGCTCCATTTTGGACCTTTAAAGCGATCAAATATTTGTATTCCCCAATCTCGGACTGCATTTATTCCATAAGCATTATTAGTCGGTGTGCCGAGTACTGGCGTGCCACTTGATCCTCCCGGCCGAGCTGCACCCGTTACAAATCTTTCAATTTGTTCGCGCGCAATAAAATCCGTAAAGTCTATATAATTTAAAGTATGGATAGCAGTATATGATTCTTCAGGCCCAGGCGCTTTAAATAAGCCGACCCGCACTCGCGCGCCTTTAATATGGTTAAAGGTCATGCTCAAATGGTCCAGTGCTATATAACGTGCACGATCACCGAAAGGATCATAGGTCATTAGATTTGGGGCAACCTCAAATAACGTAAAATAATTGATTTTGCGATTTATGGGTCCACGCCATCCAAAACGTGCTCGTCGCACATGGAATTTTTTATCGTCATCAAAGCCTGGTGCAATCGAGTTTTTCGCAGTACGCAAACCATTATTGACTGCAAAGCCTCCAGTTAAGCCACTGAGGCTACTGCTTTTGTCGGCGGTGTACGAAGGCTGAACAAAGCCCCAAAATCGAGTTTTTGCGTTAGGCCTCTCTGTCCCTTGCAGCATTAACCAGTCAGCGCTAAACGCTTGGCCAGAGAATATAAACAATAGAAAAAGTGTCATTACAAACATTTGTTTTTTTAGTTTCACACGGTACTCCCCACATGTTATTGTTTTAGTTAATTATTTTTATACTAACTATATTAATACCCTATTAAAATAACTATTTTGCAGTCGATAAATGAAGCTCGACGCGTCACAGCTCATAAAATAGACGTGGTAGCAGAACAAAATATTCCCTAATAAATTAAAGATATTTATTGGAATAAATAACGTCATTGATACGTCTTGGTATTAGCAGCTTTGTCTTTTTATCTGTATATGAAATACTAACTGCACAATAGCAGCTTCAAGAAAGTCTGCCTTTTATACAATAATCACATAATAACAATATGAGTCTTTTTGATATGTTTGGAATTAAGAACGTACAATTTAGAAGAAAATTAGAGAAGTGTCATAAGAATTTATTCTATCTCGCATATTCATGGTGCAACAACCGTGACATAGCACAAGATATTACCCAAGAGGCCATGGAAAAAGCGCTTAGAAATAGGAAACAGTTAGTCGATCCCAGCGCCATAAAGTCGTGGTTAGCAACCATTTTATCTAACTGCTGGAAAGATTATTTACGTCGACAAAAACGCTTTGAGGACTTTGATTCGCTCGAATTTATTGACGATACAACTCCCGAACAAACCATGGCTCGGGAAGAAGTCTGTAAAAAAGTACGAAAAAATATCGAAGATTTGCCCAATAAACAACGCATGGTCATCACCTTGATCGATATATTTGAATTACGCTATACGGAAGTAGCTGAGATACTGCAAATACCTGTGGGTACTGTTATGAGTCGACTTAGCAGGGCTCGCGATAACCTTAGAAAAACACTTATAGAATACGAAGGTAACATTGATCACTCTATAGATCATACGGTTACTAGCATTTGGAGAAACAAGTAGTGAAGTCAAATATTATTTACTCTGACGAAATGTTAAATGCCTATATAGATGAAGAACTAGGGCGAAACGATCATATCAATATATCCGCAACCATGGCATTAGATTGTAACTTGCGTGCTCGTGTTGAAGAACTCAGAGTAGTTCGTAGTCTGGTTAAAATAAGTTACGAAAAACTTGATCTCACACCCACAAGCCTGCCAACGAATAAACAATTTGGCAAAATAATGTTAAGCGTCGCTGCGTCGCTTATCCTTATGGTAGGAACACTAGCAGGCTGGCTGGCAAATCAATTTTCAAGTTCGCCTAGTTTACTGGATTTAGCACAGACTATCGAAAACCGTACATCAATCAAAACCGGTAAGAACAATATTATGTTGCACCTATCTTCTAACAACAAACATCAGTGGAAAGTTGTACTTGATGAAATTGTACAAACTTTGGATTCCGCGAACGATAAACATAGCGATGTAAAAGTACATCTAGTCACCAATGGAGGTGCTATTAATGTCGCTCGCCTCAAAAACAACCCATTTGCAGCGCGAATACAGAACATGATGAAGAAATATCCAAACTTTACAATGCAAGTTTGCCGTCAGACACTGGAGAGACTGTATTACAGTAAAAACAAAAAAGTAAAATTAGTCCCTGGCACCGAGATTGTTAGATCTGCATTAGGTGAGGTGATTAAAAGACGGCAAGAGGGTTGGTTGTATTTAAAGATTTAGAGGCAACAATATAAGTTGGACCTGAATAGTGGTTAGTCTACCAACTTCAAATAGGGCTTACTTATATTTTGAGCCAGTGTATCCATAGACTGTGGCTTACCAAGAGCATATCCCTGCCCATAATCAACCCCAATATTTTTTAACGCAAAAAGAATCTCTTTATTTTCTACATATTCAGCAATTATTTTTTTATTCATTAAATGACCGACACGATTGATGGCCTCCACAAATGTATAAGCAGTTTTATCGCTCGCCACTTCTTTTACAAAACTACCATCTATTTTAATAAAATCTACCGCCAAATTTTTCAAATAAGCAAATGATGAAAGGCCACTCCCAAAATCATCGAGTGAAAAACGACAACCTTCCTGCTTAAGCCGTTTGATAAACTCTGACGCTTTTTGCATATTAGCAATCGCCGTGGTTTCAGTTACCTCGAATACAAAATTCTCTGCTTTAACTTCATAACGATTAAACATGCCTGTAATATATTCATACAAAGTATCATCCGTTAATGAAGCACCTGATAAATTTATTGACAAGACAAGGTTCTGATATTTAGCCTGAAGTTCTACATAAGACTCAATTGCATGCTGAATCACCCAGCGATCTATTTTACCCATCAGATCAAAACGCTCTGCTGCTGGAATAAAAGCCATTGGCGGAATAATAAAATTCTTATTATCAAGCATACGAATCAAAACTTCGAAGTGGTATACCCTTTCCCGATCATTTCCTTGTTTCTGAGCTGAACTGGATTCATTGAGAGGTTTAATTGACTGGTAGTACAACACAAAACGATTATTATCTAGCGCGTTGCTTATGCGATTTGCCCAATGGGTTTCACCATGTTTTTTATCCAAGTCTTCTGCATCATGCTCGTATACTTGAATACGATTACGCCCTAGTTCCTTTGCTCTAAAACAAGCGTCGTCTACGGCAGCAAGCAAATCCACTAAGGTACCACTATCAGAACTTATTCCAATCACACCAATACTAGTACCAATTGAAAAGGTAGTATCATCCCACGCAAAACGAAAATCTTCGACTTCCTGGCGGATATTCTCAAGAATCGGCAACACTTCTTCTAATGAAGTATAAGAAAACAGTATACTAAACTCATCTCCCCCCATACGAGCGACCGTGTCTGCCTCTGAAACATGGCTTTTGATTATTGGCGTAATCTGTCTTAGCAATTCATCTCCTGCTCTGTGACCACAAGTATCGTTAACTATTTTAAATCGGTCTAGATCAATAAAACTCAGAACGTGAGTACAATTAGTGTCAAAAGCGTCCTGCAAGGCACCACGCAGACGTTTCTCAAATTCTTTACGATTAATCATGCCTGTGAGCCAGTCTTTTTTAAGTAGATCTTCAAGCCGCGCTGTTCGTGCACGTACCTGATCTTCAAGACTCATTGTTTTTTCCTGAAGCTTTTTATTAAGGACCACATTGAGAAAATCAGAACGCGCCAGATTATCAACATTTTTGTTAAGTTGATATCCGATATAAATAAGTAACATAACTATTACGGCTATATTCACACGAACAAAAAACGGATCATCAATCAATATAAAGAGCGATAATAGTGCCCCCATAATAATAGAGGTAAAATAATTTTTTATTCCAAGGCATTGTGAAAACTTTAGCTGACAATAATCACAACGTTTGTACGGCTTAATTCCTCTATTCGCCAAAAGGCAGCTCGAATTTCTAAAATGCTTACCAAACTTGTTTGTGCTTATATTATTTTGCATTTTCCCACTTTAAGTCTATGATTTTCACTTCAGCCTATCGTCCGCAGTAACCATTTATGTGCTGAATATTTACTGCATGCTTAAACTACCACTCAGATTATCAAGTATAGTCAAGTTGCTGTAACTTATTACTGCAACAGGCCAATGTTAAACTCTAACCTCTGCTGGACTAACCTCTCTTGATGTCAAGATAATATCACTAAAAGTAATGTTATCGCCTCTGGATTTTTATAGCCACACTAAAAGCATGAGCCTAAATTGCTCGCTACTCACTATCATATTGTTTTTGTTTAATAATTTTTAATTGTTACAGATAAGTAGCCACTATTCAGTTCAATAACTGAAATAGATCACTACAATTAGCTGGTATTTTTGACCTAATATTGATTCTAAAATGGCATCTAAAGACGGCCTTAGTTAGTAGATATTCTGAAGAAAAAGCGGTTTTAAGTCTGCCTAAATCACGTTAGACTCTAATTAAGGATAACTAAACAATCTCGCGGGATTTCGGAAAATAAAAACTATAAAATCGATTAATCGATAAATGCACTTCTACATTAGAAGAACACATATATCGATCGATTTAGGGCAAGGTTAATGAGTATGAAGCGGATATTTCAGTTTCTTCCACTGATGGTAACTCTTTTAAGCAGTTTCGTATTGTATAATTCAACTACATATGCAGTTAATACGATATTTGATCAACGTTTTGAACGTATCAAAAAGCAAGCAGCTACAGGCGATAAACGTGCACAGTACCGGCTTGGCCTTGCCTATATGTTGGGCAATGATGTTAAAGTTAATATAGGTGAATCAATCTACTGGCTTGGGAAATCAGCTAAACAAGGTTATGTGAAAGCAGCTCATAAAATTGGGGTTCTTTATTATAACAACCGTGACGGTAGAAAAAACTACGGTAAGGCCGTACGGTGGTTTACTATCGCTGCAAAAAGGAATTATGCACCATCCCAATACTATTTAGCTAAAATGTATTTTATCGGAAAAGGGATTCCTCGCGACCTCGACTTTGCCTTAGTTTGGTCTGCTAGAGCAGGAAAAAATGGCATGGATACCAAGCGTCAAATTCGTCAAATTGAACGAGCAATAAAACTCAGGGCAGCAAAAACACATATCGCGGCAAAGAAAAAGAAAAAAATTAGGACTAAACAAAAGCTAATTAGAACAAACACCCCATCAAAAGCTGTCCGACCAGGTATTTATAATGCTCGATCAACAAGGCATGTACTTGAACTAGTTCTTAGTGGATATTGGGCCCTCAATGATAAGCCTGCAGACCATATGCCTTCTTCTGTAAATAAATGTGCTGAAAAAAATGGTGCAGTTCATTGTAAATCGGAAAGAATTTCACGCTCAACAAAAGATTATCGTGCGGATTATACGGTAAATTCTACTTTTTTTAACTTTAATCGTAGTGGTCAATTTAATGTTCAATATCGGGTAACCTATATATTTGTCCTTCCTTCCGATCCTGATGACCCTGACCCATCCTACCAAATGCCTACCGCAGGTAGATCCACCACTGTGACTATCTTAAATTGCCAGATATTAAGCAAAAAGAAAATTCGCTGTAAAAGTCCAGACAAAAAAATCGAGGAACATTATAGTAAAAATGAGTGAGTGGGAGAACGATCTTGAAATTTACCGACTATTGCCTATGCAGTAGTCGCTATTAACTTGAAAAATTACAGTTATCAAGGAAAGTAACTTCCCGCTTAAGTACACAACGCTGCTACTAATAGATGCTACTTAATTTTGTTGACTAAACCCTTAAGCCTACTTATTTCATCTAGTAAAATATTTTTGTCTTTTAACGCGGTTGACAACAAACTGCTTCCCTGAAGAGATGTCATTAAGTGTAGAGCCAGCTTACGAGCATCCTGCCTCCCTAATTCAGAAAAACGACTCGTTATCCAAATTAATTGTTGCGAAAGTAATGTATCGGACTGTTCAGATAGCGTTGAACTATTCTTATTTAGCTCAAGGCTTAACCCTCCATCAGGACAACCATAAGCAGCTATCGAATCAACCAACAGTTCATATTGTTCAAGATAGCACCTTAAACTTACTCTAGGTTCCTCAACATTCCAATGTTCAAACAAGCTTTTATATTCAGCGTATTTTTGCTTAATGACTGCAAGTACCAAGTCTTGCTTGGTCTTAAAGTAATAATAGACATTGCCCAACGGTACACCAGAAGATGCAGATATATCGGAGAGTGTTGTATTCGCAACTCCCTGACAGTGGAATAGTTGTCGTGCGGCTGACAACAATTTTTCCTTTTTATTACTTTTTTTTGGCATAGATTTTTTATTTTTTTAGACTCATCCATAAATTAGTAAACAAATATACATTAATCACATGCTATTGTTGCCTTAAAAGAACCTCTTTAGCAAGAACCAATACCTACCTATTAGAAAGTATTCAATTGTCTCAGTGACTCTACCTATTCATTAAAAGAAATAAATAGGCTATATAATAGTGAATACTCGTTTCAACGTAATCACTAACTTTGATATAAAGGCAGTTAGATGTCGACGATTTCAATCATCCTATGACGACGGCTATTAACCATTCGACTAAAAGTAACAGGTTGTCAATCAAGACAACCTGTATACTAAGCACATTTAATTGCATTCACTCATGAAAATTAGCGTGTAGCTACCCTAATATAGCTGATAAAGAGTAACTAGTAACGTAATCACAGCAATTATGGCTCTCACAAATTCCGCAATTGTAAAAATGTGTTTTTCCTTTCTGCTTAAGGCATTATTATCATGCAGTATTCGCCAGTCGAATAAGTCTGTTTTAGAGATATTGACAAGCGAAGCAGTGAATAGATCACCATTGCTACGACAAAGTTGCCTCAAATCTGAGTTGCTATCATATAATTCATCATCATAAATTGGAATGTTGAACATTATACAATGTGCTGCAAATTGGCAATGGTCTTCAGTTTTAGCAGCAAAGTGACAATGTGTGCATACTTTAGAAGGCACAACTATCCCTTGCGCTGGCTTATTATTTGACATAATAATTCCTTTGATTAGTTTGATTTTAAGAATGATCCAGTGAAGCTGGATGTGATTAGATCATCCGTCTGATCTACACCGGATGACTGTTGTAGCAACCTGTTAGTTGCGTGACAGGGAAAAGTTTGATGGATTCTAAGGATAGAATATAGAGACAAACCAGGTTCTATCAGACCATCGGTCTTGCATAGGCCCGAAGATCACATACTAAATTTTCTCAACAGCCCTTAACTATAGAAATCGTACGCTTAAATTAAAGCTTACTCACCTACCATGCTCTACCACTAATACTGGCAACGTCTTAAGAGGCCCTGAATTTTCAAAACTAAATAATCTCTATTGATGCTAATGCCGATAGGCCACTATAAGATGAGAAACCATGTATCAGTATGGACCCATGGGTATAGAAGCAGAAACCGCTCGCCGCCTTGAATTAACTAGTGCTTGCAGTTTAAGGGGATACTTAATTCTTCTGAAAATGACATCTTGACCCGATGTTCCTGCTGAAGAAAAACTAATTGCACCCACCCCCAATAGACGGTCAATCACGCCCTGACTTACGTTTACAGTTCTAATAGAAGATAACTCTACTCGTGCAGTTTTACGAGCAATAATTCCCCAGACCGACTCAACATATTCGCTGCTTAGCTTATATCTATTCGCTAAAACTCCGATGCAAACGGATAAAATTGCCCAGAACATCAACGCCATCCCGATATAATATGTAAAGACGAAAATCATTTTTTGCGAAAGAAAATTCAGTTCGAATGGAACATATGCGATGATTGACTTCAATATCAATAATGGTAATAAATACATCATCATACCGATAGTAAAAAAAACTAACTCACGCAAAAAGGAGCGGATCGCAGGGCGAAAATATACATTTGTATCTGACTTACTCATTTTATTACCGAATCAATTTAGACCAAGCTTATTGTGCCTTATAAATGGGTTCCTACCCACCAATGATACTACTGTCTTTATCAAGACTTTATCTCATCTTAGACAACGCATAACAAATTAAAATCAAGGCTGGCAATACCGCATACTCTTTGCTAATATTAATTAACAGCTTGCTTCACCATCTGTTCAAATCAATACGATCTCAATCGTAACTTATACACAAAATCATCAGTAACACTTCTCCCTACCAATAAATTGGCATCGGCTTGTTTTGTAAACACGCCGTGTAGAGTTTTTTAATTTAATTTTACTGGAGTTTGCATGAGACGCGTAAAGAGAACAATTGATGTTGGTAATAAGCTAACCAAATTCATTCGCTTTCAAAAAAGAGATGGCACAATATTGTTTTCATCTATTCCTTCTGTCGTAAGGAAATCAACACAAGGCTTATCTACACATAAATTGTTATCGGACCCTGATTCTATCGATGTCACAGTTCTTGGCAAACAATACCTTGTAGGCTCAAACGCAAGGGGCAAGCTTATTGAAGGCGATATATTATCTAATCGACAACATTTTTTTGAACGTTATATGGCGCTGGTAAGCAGTGCAATTTCGCGAATGGACGAGACAATTATCGATGAACTAATATTAACGGCGCCACTAAGCCGGATCACCTGGTTACAAAAACGTATAAAATCTTACTTTCGTAGGCCTCTTCGTTACCCAGGACAAGACCCAATCATTGTAAAACATTTTAAGCTAGTACCTTCTTGCTATGGTAGTTACCTCAATTACAACTATTACACACAAAAAAACAGGCACACATATTCTACACAATACATGTTAATAGACATCGGTTTTCAGCTAACAGAATGGCTTCCTGTTAATGTTACTCGTCCAAATTTTAAACACTCAGGTTTTATGAACCTATCTCATGCTGAGGATATTAATGCCTCACACTCCAACAACGAGATTAACAGACTCTCACAGAGAATCATTCCAATTATTAAACAATCATGCTGTAACGCAATTCTTCTCACTGGTGGCGGAGCCTCCAGATATGAAAAGGCGTTACGTCATCTCGCAAGAGGTTTACCTGTAATTACAGCACCTGACACTATCTACGCCAATGTTCTTGGCTATCAGAGAAATCTAAGCAATAGATAAAGGAAAAGTATATTTTAGTTTAACAGGAGAATGATCTTATGGATGCTGAATACATAATTACTAAAGTACAATTTAATCTTTCTAGTGACTCCAGGCTCTACACGTTATTAAATGATGTAAATAAACGTAAACGAGCTTATCTCGTTAAAAAAATGTTAAACGAATATTTGCAAATACAAGATGTATTGACAACATATAATAATAACTACAACTCTCAGTGTATGAGCAATTATGTAGTGGCTGAAGCTGATTCCGAATTTAAGGATGAAACGCCTTTAACAGAAAGTATTGAATATCTTTTAGAAGACTTCAGCAAATCTTGCTAGATACTAGCGACGTCAATGTACACATGCCACCTTATTACTTAATAATAAATGATGGCATGTGACATTAAAAATGAAGAAACTAATCTAACGCAATACAGACGACGCAATATAGACCTTTTTTCTTCTATCTCTCTGCCTTCTCTTTTCTTTTCGAATTGAGTCTGAACAATTCAAACAATATGTCTTTCGACTACCGTTTTTCCCGGGAACATACGGCTGCTCAATTAGAGACTGACAAGAGGAACAGTGAATATACTGATTCCTGTCACAAGCAGGGCAAATTGAAGCTCTTCCTAACTTAAGCGCAAGGAAAGTTAAATTGCAGTCACGACAACACCGCACATCAAACCCTCTATTGATCATAACCGAACTAAGCATAAACCATGCGCGATTTATATTATCAATATAGGCAGGCTTCGCTAGCCACATATATTTACGGTATGCATACAACAGAATTTCTGCTGGTTTAGCTTCAGGTATATTGTCTGCAGTGATAAGGTATATTTTATACAAAAACGTCGCATGCAACATTCGCAAATTACCCGTACCTGCTATTTTAAACCAGTTTAAGCCTGTTTCAACCCGTGACATTACAAAACCTTCTGGGCTATTTTCATTCATTAACCTTTGTGCATCAGTTAGTGTAATGCCAAGCCCTTCATGCAATATTGGCCACTTGCAACCTAAACTAGCTAATTGTTCTGCCACTATCAACCTACGTGCATATTCACTTGTTGATATTTCTGACGCTCTTAATTTTCTATTAGTTAAACATTTTTTATCACTATCATAAAGATACATGAGAACCCCCTCTTCCAGTCGATTTCATTACTGGCAGTGGACTCTCATTTTTAGCATCTATTAATTTATTGCTCCCAAGACGAATCATTGAGAGTGCTTCAAGATTTAACCAGTGGTCTTTGCTATTTTTTTGAGATCCAGCAATAATGCGCTGCCAATAGTACTCATCACCACAACTCCGCAATGTTAATAGGCAACCTTGCGTGTGACTTAAAGACTCAATTTGCTCGGGATTAAGCTCTATTAGTTTTGACACAAGTGAAGCAGGTAGCCCAAATAGCAACTGCGCTATCACTTCATCTTCTCTCGATACACTACAGATCAGATTTAGAATCTGTTGATTGATCTCGTATATAAATTTATCCTGACCGCTCTTCACGTTTAATTCTCCCAAATAAAAACAGCATCAAGACAATAAAAATGTCCTTTACTGAATATTGATAAATATTTGGCAGTTTCAGGGCCGAATGAAGTGCGATTTCAAGGCACGTTACTAAACTCATCGGAATAAACCCGACTCATTAATGGAATAAATCACAAAGAAGTTATTATCGTTATCTTACACCAGTTCTTTTAATTGCAAGATTGTATATAGTTAGAACGTACATATTTTTCTTAATCAACAGCTTCCTGCATATTCGTATTACACCTAATACTCATAGTTGAATCAAACCAATTTTCTATTGAGTCTTTGAGATGTCGATACTCTTTCCACAAAAATTTTATAATATATTCCTTACGATTAATCAACTGTAATATTTCTTTTTTGTCTAAGATGCCACACAACATGCTAAATCTATTGGCCCCTATTGATCCAAGCGCGCCTTTAATGTGGTGCATTTTCCGTGCTGCCCCCTCAACATCACTGTAAAATAATTGTGAAAACGATTCTATCCCTAAACGAGCCTGAGTAAGACTCCTGATAGAAATTGAAAAAGCATACTCTATACTATTCGCCACTCTAATGATTTGAACTAAATGAGCATGATCAAATGTTTTTTGACCACTATACTCTTTTGATTCAAGCACGGAGGTGATGCCTTGTGCTTTTACTGTACTCAGTATATTGTAAAGCAAATCACTCGGAACTGTATTTTCGTACAACACCTCATTAGAAGTTGGCCTAGCTATCGAATTAGACTCGATTATTTTTTTGGTAAGAGCCAATAATACTTCTGCCTCTACTGGCTTACATATATATTTCTGGGCACCTACATTATAATAGTTTGTTCTGGAATCAAGGCTAACATCCGCTGATAAGACTACAATAGGCATATTTGATTTCGGATATTGTCGCTTAAATTCCTGAATAGTTTCCAAGCCGCTCATTCCAGGCATCTGACTGTCAACTATAAATAGATCGAACTCTATTTTTTTGAAATAAGCCAAAGCCTCTTCACCATCGCCTGCTAATGTTAGCTGGTAGCCTGCTCTACTTAATATCTGTGAAATAACCTCCTGATTAATTTCATTATCCTCAGCGACTATAATCTTCTTCGTGTTTGCTTCAACGTTGTTCCGGATTACGGGAAAATTAGCTTTTTGAATATAATCCAATTTACAAACAATAGCTCTATGATACAAATTTAGTAAAACCGATTCATGAATTGTATGATCCACTCTGTAATAACTCCCAAGCCGATCACGTACACGCACGAGTTCTTCACTTGCACATTGATCTACCGTTATTAAAAGAGGAGTTTCTTGTAAATGGTAAGGCTCCATCAATCGACAGTATTCTTCCCTAAATTTCTGAGCTATTATGATGGCATGAAATATTCCCTGACTTATCGCCTTACACAAACTATTTAAGTCTTCATGTACAACTATTTTTGCGCCATGAGAATTAGCAATTTGTTCTAGACGCGTCTTGCCGAAACCCTTTCTTAGCACTAATACTTGCCCCTCAGCCAAGCAGTTTTTCTCAAATTCAGGGCATACCCGATAGGGCACTTCAAACCAAAATCTACTCCCACGACCTCTTAGGCTAGTAACACCAATAGTTCCCCCCATTGCGTCAACAATCTGCTTTGATATCGTAAGACCTAAGCCAGTACCCCCTTCTGTACTTTGCCGTTCAGCGCATCGACTAAACCGATCAAAAATCCTCTCTTTTTGACCATCACTAATGCCCCTACCACTATCCAATACTTCAAAACGCAAAAGGCTCTTACTAATAGCCCTCATATGAATCGCCACAAATCCTGAATCTGTATACTTAATTGCGTTGGCGACGAGATTAATAAGCACCTGTTGGATATGTTTTTCCCCAAACACAGCGTTATAATGTAATAAAGGGTCGATTTCAAAACTCAATATTAGATTATTTTTTTTTGCCTGGTAAAAGAACATTCTATAAATCTTGAATAAGAACTTATGTAAATCGGTCAGTGAGTGGCGAAGTACAAACTTGTTTTCTTCAATACGAGTAAAATCGAGTACATTATCAACCAACGACAGCATAATTTTAGCGGCATCATTAATTTGAGTGGCATACCTCTGTTCAATATTACCTAGTCTTGCTTCATTTAATAAGCCCGATAACCCAAGAATACCATGCAAAGGGGTCCGTAATTCATGGCTCATATTAGCAAAGAATACCGAACGCGCTTTCTTCGCTTGATCCGCTTCATCTTTTGCATGCCTTAACTCTTTTGACCAGGCATTTAGGTATAGTGCGAAAAAACTCACTACTATGAGAATACCAATAGGAGTTAATACCGAGGCTACAGACACCATGACCATACCCAAGTCGAGTAAAAACAACAGCCCACTTAGCACTAAAGATACTAGCATTGCGATATAAAGGTTTTTTTGTCCACTACATATTCCATAACCAAGAAATGGTAATGCAAATAGTGCAAGCAAGGCAATAGAGTGATCGCTATACCAACATGAAAGCAAAGTTAAGACTACTGTATCTGCCAACAAAGCGATAGTATGCCAAGTTTTCCGCCCTTTAAAACCGAGCAGTATCCGAATTAGAATTAGCAGTGAAACCATGATATAAATTAAGTAAATCATAACGGCAGATTCATTTAACCCGATACCACTATTAAACTTGTCTGCCAACCACAACACTAATAGACCAAATGCCGGTACCAACACTCGTAACCACGCATGGTCACGTTCACCTGCTTTCATAAGCAGAGTGCTACGAAATAGACGAGACACCTTAGGAAATTCGACTATGCTGAATACTACTCTCAAATACCTCCTGGGCTTTTCGCCACAGTTTCTTTCGCTCACTACGAGCCTCTGACTTTAGTGAGTCTATGGCCCGTTTTTCTGAAAAACCTTTTAACAGCATCAGGCATGCGATTGCGCGCCCAATATAGTGATCTCTACTCGATTTTAGTAATAAATGATTGATATTCAGTGCATTATTATAGGCAGTATTCACAGCAGCAAGTAAACTTTCCGGTGAAACAGGTTTTACAAGGTAGTTAGTGGCCCCCAGAGAAATATACCGCTCGATAGTCTTTCGATCACTATAAGCAGTCAAAACCATAAAAGGAATTTTAAGTTCTATACCAATAATTTTTGCTACTGCGTCCCCTTTAATTCCAGGTAAACCATCATCGATAATAACCAGATCCGGTTTATTTTGACTACAAATGGCCAGGGCCTCTTCGCCTGAAGAAGCTTGAGAAACTTGATACCCATGCCTCGTTAAAGCCATACACACTAAATCACGAACTATCGAATTATCTTCCACCACCAAAACACTTGTTAGATCGCGCCATCCACTTCGATTCGCATACATATTCACACCCTCCATTGATGTATATCTAACTAAGAAATCCCCAATCAAGTAATGCCAATCTCAAGAGATTCTAGTACGCGTAAGCATTTACTTACAAATAGGCCACCTTAAATGACCTTATACTATTGGAATTGAGCTCTATTAGATTGCAAGGCATCAACCAGTCTTAAGCAGAGACTCCTTAACTACAAACAACCACCTCTTACACAAGCGGTTAGACAATTATTTTTATTTACATTAGTAAAAACATTTTGCTTAAATTTACGAAATTATTTTAGTAGTTAAACAAATAAAATGAACATAGTATATTTGACATATCCTGTTCAGGATTGCAAGTGCCAGATTTACTTTCGGCCCGAACAGAGTTTTGGATTAAGTTGCTCAACTTACTACTCTCCACGATACCTTTGAAACAAATTTAAACAACTCTCTTTAACTATTTCCTTTAGTCCTCAATTTATTGCTACATCTCACCCTCTACAGGAACCGAAACGCTGCTACTCTATTTCCATAAACCTTTACAGATAGGATAAAGTCTAATGAGTAAGAAGTTGCAGAACTTGGTCGATAGTATGTTACAGGATGTTGATAAACTTGACGCC